>WNGG01000285.1_pt1 | contig 128335 bp, 131 predicted proteins | sample 5400661 | NCBI WGS metagenome assembly WNGG01 (sample SAMN13153372, study PRJNA577476) | soil metagenome | isolation source: 100 cm soil or saprolite under Garry oak tree replicate 1 | place: USA:California | collected 2016-06-15
GTCGGCACGGATAGAAGGTCGTTCGCGGCCTCAGGCCCGAACGCACACGGCAGGCTGCCAGCGAAGCGCAGAGAAGCGGCTCACCGTCGACGCCAACGCCACTGATCTTGGAGCTTGACAGCGGCACCTTCATAGAAGGCCGCTCTGCGAGACTTGGCATCGCGTGCGCCACCACGTGATGTGAAAAAGGGGTATGGAGCTTGTCGACCAGTCGATGCTTTACGTTCGTCGGGGGCGCCAGCGGATCCTGGGACGTTGTGAGACTCGATGTCATCGTCGGTCAGCCGCTTGAGCGGGTCCCAAGGGTGCGCATCTTCGACCGATACCTGGAGTCCTTGCCCGCGGGAGGCCGGTGGCTTCTTCGAGGCGTCACCGGCCATGAGCGCTACGTGACCAAGCGTGAACATGACCTCCTGGCGGCTAAGCAGCCGGAGCTTAATCGACCTGAGGCCACGTGTGCCGCGCTCATCCCGGTCAAGAAATCGGCACGGTGGTGGGATCTGGCCCAGGACGAGAGGCGCGCGATATTCGAGGAACGTTCGGAGCATATCAAGACAGGGTTGAAATACCTTCCGGCCGTGGCACGGAGGCTACACCATGGCCGCGACCTTGGCGAACCGTTCGATTTTCTGACTTGGTTCGAATTCGCGCCGAGCGACGCTGAGGCATTCGAGGAGCTGGTCGGCATCCTGCGTCACTCCGACGAGTGGTCGTACGTGGAGCGGGAAGTCGACATTCGGCTCGTCCGGAAGGGAGCGGCCTAACAACCGTATGAACCCGACGACAGGCGGCGGGTTCGCGGTGGAATCCCATCGGTGCCCGCCTGCCGCGGGTTATGCGGGGCGTTGGGCCGACAAGAGGGCCGGTGGATCAGTTTCGGCCGGCCGGGTGGATCAGTTTCGAGCGGCGCCGGCAGGAGGAAACGCGTGGCACTCGTGGTTCTTCTGAGAGGGGTCAACGTCGGCGGTCACAGGACCTTTCGACCCTCGACGCTGGCCGAACGACTGAAGCACCTCGATGCCGTCAACGTCGGTGCGGCGGGCACCTTCGTGATCCGGCGGCCTGTCAGCCGGACTCAACTCCGCGCCGAACTGGCACGCAGGCTTCCCTTTGACGTCGAGATCGCGATCTGCCAGGGCCGCGAGATCGTCCGCCTGATGTCTCAGAATCATTTCGCGGACCAGCCCGTGCGACCGGACATCGTCCGCTTCGTGAGCGTCCTGTCGAAACGCCCCCGCTCGACGCCGTCAACGCCCATGAGCTTTCCTTCCAAGGGCAAGTGGCTGCTGAAGATCCTCGCGAGGGACAATCGGTTCGTCTTCGGCGTGTACCGGCGTCACATGAAGGTCATCAGCTACCTCGGCTCGTTCGACCGGCTCTTTAGAGTCCCGGTCACGACGCGCAACTGGAATACTATTACCGCGATCGCCAGAGTGCTTGGTAACGGAGGGACCTGATCGACCGAAGACCCGTCAACGGAGACGGGACCGCGAAGATCGGCGATGCGAACTGCTGCCCAATAACACGCTGCAGCGGACGTCGGACGCGCGCATCGTGTTGAGCAAGGGTACAACCGACAGGTGGCGCCCGACCCCTCTGAGCGTGAGCGTCTGGTGCCACGCGTCGGAAGGAGGTTCGATGGTCTCCGAGGTCTCCAATGATCCCCGCGGACCCCAAGAGCCAGACAAGATTCGAGTCTCACCGCGGTTTGGGGAGGTCGCAGCCGATGCCCTTCGCTATTGGGAGCCGCGAAGGGTTGCCTACAATCTGGTCCTGAGCGGTGTGGTGGGTGCGCACTTCGTCGCGGCGTGGCCGGCCTCGCGTTTGTTTCTCGCCTGGAACACCCTCTTTCAGCTCATCATCCTGGCTGTCCTCGCGAACGTGTGCTACTGCGCAGCTTACGCAGTCGACCTCTTTGTTCAGTACTCAGGGCTTCGAGGCACGTGGGCGCGGTGGCGGTGGGTGCTGCTGATGGTCGGCATCGTCTTCGCGGTGGTCATCGCCCACTTCTTCTCCATGGGGGAATTCTCTTAGCCTGGGGCGGGCGAGGAAGGCGACGTCAAAACGACGCCTAGCAGCCGGTTGCAGGCGCCAGTGGGCGGGTTGGGAGATGCTGGGCCGGCGCGTCGGGCGTTCGCCCGCCGCGCCTCAACCGGAGCGTTGGGCGCATCGGAGCCAGACAATCGCCAATCACCTGGGACAGGTCGTCATCGTGTTCGAGTACCGTCGACATTTGGGTCCCCGCTCTATGCACGGTGCCGTGAGACTATCATTTGATGCCACGCAGCCATACTCATTCGTCTCGAAAGCTCACTGGCCGCTTCATGACGATTATGACGCTGTCGTGCGGCGAGCGGTCGAGGACGTCCTGCGGGAATGGCTGGGCTCCCTCGATCGTGTGCAAGTTGTGCTCGAGTCCGTCGAATTCCACTCGGTGGACTCCTCGGTAGAGGGATTCAGGCGTTCCGCACGGGCTGCAACGGAGGCCGCGTTCTCGGTATGAGGGGCGACACGAGCGGAACGTGAGCCGCAGCGCCTCACAACCGGCTCGAGCTGTCGGCGGGCGGGAGGCCCGCGCCGGAATCGCGGCCGCATTCGCGCACCGCAGCTTAGCCAGGCGTCAGGCCGACGAATCGCACGTTGCGGAGTGCAGACGATGAGAAACCTTTCGGGCGTCGTTCTTCTCTTGGTCTCGGGTCCCCTGCACGCGCAGACAATACCGCCGCCGATTATCGACATGCACCTGCACGCACACACGCTGAGTATGTACGGGACTCCTCCCCCGGCGGTGTGCACCAACGACCAAGAGATCGTTTTCCCGGGCCTGGATCCCAAGGAACCGTTCACCGCAGAACGAGTGAAATTGTGCCGGTCCCCGCTGCGGGCGCCGCGGACGGACGAGGAAGTCCTGCGTGCGATGCTCGAGATGCTCGATCGTCACAACATCCGAGCGGTGACGTCGGGACCTCTGGAGGAGGTGAGCAAATGGCGCGCCGCCGCCCCTCATCGCATCATTCCAGGTGTGCCGTTCGACGAGTACGAGAAGCGAAGCACGGATGCGTTTCGGCGTCTATACACTGACGGGAGGTTCGCAGTCTTCGCAGAGATTAGTGCCCAATACAACGGACTGAGCCCGGCCGACGACTCGCTCGAGCCCTATCTCGCCCTGGCCGAAGAGCTGGACATTCCCGTCGGTATCCACATGGGGGAGGGCCCTCCCGGAGGACCCTATCGCGGTTTTCCCAAGTACCGCGCCAGGCTGACCAGCCCGCTCCTGCTGGAAGAGGTCCTGATTCGCCATCCCCGGCTTCGGGTCTACGTGATGCACTACGGCTCGCCTCTGGTCGATGAGATGATCGCTTTGCTGTACTCCCACCCGCAGCTCTACGTCGATATCGCTGGCAACGACTGGGGGCTGCCCAGAAAGGAATTCCACGGCCATCTGCGGCGTTTGGTGGAGGCGGGCTTTGGAAGGCGGATTATGTTCGGGTCCGACGCGATGGTATGGCCGCGGACCGTCGAGGTAGCGATCGAGAGCGTCGAGACAGCGAGCTTCCTAACGCCGGAGCAGAAGCGGGATATTCTCTACAACAACGCCGCGCGGTTTCTTCGTTTGAGCGATGAAGAGATGGCAAGACATCGTGGCGGCCAGAGGTAGCGACCCAACCACCCGCTGCATCCGCCGGCGGGCGGCGGGTATGGGGTGACTTCGCTGGCGACATGCTCCCGCCGCGGCCGAGCGGGAGCGTTGGGCCGTCATGAGAAGGATATGATCCCAGTGCGACAGCAACGACCCATGCGGGTCACCGCGATCGGCTGGTTCTGGGTCATCGCCGGTATCGTGAAGGCAACGACACTGACGTTCTACCTTTACTCTCTCCGTGGTCAACTCCCGGACGCGCACGAAACCGCTCTTGCCCTTAGCTCCGCTCCCTCATGGTTCGCTCAGAGTGTGTCATTCGCATTCGGACACCTCGAAGCGTTCGGCGCCTTCTGGGTGACGCTAGGTGTCTTTATGGTGTTTGCCGGTGCTTCTGTCCTCCGGGGGCGGTCCTGGGCTCGCCTTGGCCTGGAGTTGGTCTGCTGGGTTGGCCTGTTTGAAGCGCCGTTCGTGGCTGCGTGTCTCTACTTCACGGGGCGCACTTTCTCGTTCTACGACCTGCCCGCAACTGATCGTCTCGCGACTCAGGTATTCAAAGGCATCTGGACGTGCGCCGGATGGTTGACGGTTTATGTGGTGGCTCTCGTGTTCCTTAGGGACACGGTCATCCGGTCGTGGGTGGCACGCGCAGAGGCCGCCCAGCGTGAAGCCTAACCACCGGCTTACGCTGAAGGTAGGTGGCGGGCTCCCAGCGGACTGGGGTCCGTTCTCGCCTACCGCGGCTTGGCCGGGGCGTTGGGCTACGAGCCGGGAAGGAGTAGGATCTTCGGCGTGGCGAACCGAAGGATTCGTGTGGACCTGCGCTTGCAGAGGCTCGATCTTCTAGAAGGTGACCAATCCTTGGCATCCTATCCGGTGTCTACGGCCGCGAAGGGAGCGGGGGAGCGAGAAGGCAGCGAGCGAACTCCGCGCGGACTCCACGAGATCCGGGCGAAGATTGGAGCGGGCTCACCGATGGGCGCGGTCTTCGTCGGTCGCCGCCCGACGGGCGAGATCTATACCCCCGAGATGGCGCGAGCCGAGCCCCAGAGAGACTGGATCCTGACCCGGATTCTCTGGCTGCGTGGTCTCGAACCCGGGAAGAACCGATTCGGCACCGTGGACACCATGCGGCGATACATCTACATCCATGGCACACCGCACGAGGCGACGCTTGGGACCCCGGTGTCGCATGGCTGTATCCGGATGCGAAGTGCCGACGTGATCGAGCTCTTCGATTCGGTTGAACCGGGGATGCCGGTCGAGATCGTCGACTGACGGAAGGTCGCGCCGCCCAACGACCCGCTGCCGCCGCCGGCGGACGGCGCGACCGACCTGGAGCCGCGGCGGGGGGCTCGCAGGGGGCCGGCGTCCGCGCTCGACTGCCGCAGCCTCGCCGGGACGTCAAATGGGGCCAGCAGGGTTGGACTAACGGATCGACCGATGCAAGGAGGATGGGCATGCCGAAGTATGTGATCGAGCGTGAAATCCCCGGAGCCGGAAAGCTGTCGCCCAAGGAACTGCGCGCAATCTCCCAGAAATCCTGCACCGTCCTCAGGGACATGGGCCCGCAGATCCAGTGGGTCCATAGTTACGTGACCGACGACAAGGTGTACTGCGTGTATATAGCCCCCAACGAGGAGGCCGTTCGGAAGCACGCTCAGCAAGGTGGGTTCCCGGCAAACCGGGTGTCCCGGGTCAAATCGGTGATCGATCCGACAACGGCGGAGTGATCGTTCCTTCTGGGCCGCGGAAGGGGCATGGAGCACGCGCTGGCCGCCGCCGAGCGCGAGCGCTGGGCGGCGCGCGCAATGACCTGGACCACAGAGCAGGACAGAGCGTGGGGCTCGAGCCATGACGGTCGCCTTCGGGTGGAAGGCTCATTCGGGCTGGGCCGCACTTGTCGTCGTCGGGATGCGTGGCGACGAGTTCCTGGTCGTCGATCGGCGACGCGTCGAGCTCGTCGAGGACGAGCGGGCAAAGCAGCCGTATCACGCCGCGGAGGCCCTGAAGCCGGATGCAGCACGAGATGTGGTTAAGAGCGGCGTCGAAGCGGCTCACCGGATCGCGGTCCGGGAGATGCGAGCGGCGGTGAAGCGAGAGCAAGAGCGCGGGAACGAAGTTACAGCCTGCGCGGTGCTTGTCGCCCATCCCATGCCCGACTGGACCATCGAGGAGATCCTCGCGGTGCACTTCCGCATGCACCAGGCCGAGGGCGTTCTGTTCCGGGATGCGCTGGCCCGAGCCACGCGGGCGTGCGGACTGAGGCTCGTCGCGATCCCTGAGAAGCGGCTGACGGAGCATGCCAAGAGCGCGCTCGGGGCTCCGGTGAGCGGCGTGGAGAAGCAGATTGCGACGCTCGGCAAGTCCGTCGGGCCTCCCTGGGGGAAAGACCAGAAGGACGCCGCTCTCGCTGCCCTGGTCGCGTTGCAGGGGCGCTCGAAGTGAGCAGGAGATGAGACAGTGGCGGACCTTCTGGTCAACATCGATGTCGACGACCTCGAGAAGGGCGTCAATTTCTACGCGCGCGGGCTGGGACTGAGGACGGGGCGCCACCTGGGCGCGCACGCACGCGAGATGCTCGGTGCCTCGTCCCCGATTTACCTCTTGGAGAATCGTAGCGGCTCCCGCCCCTTTACGGCGGCGACATCGGGGCGGCATTACCGCCGTCATTGGACGCCTGTCCATCTCGACTTCACCGTCGCAGATCTCGAGGCGGCGGTCGCCCGGGCCCTCTCCGCCGGCGGCATGCTCGAGGGCCAGGTTGAAGAACGGGCGTGGGGGCGCCTGGCTCGCATGGCGGACCCCTTTGGGCACGGGTTCTGCCTCCTTCAGTTCCAGGGAAGGGGCTACGATGAAATCGCTGACGCTCCGCCCGAATAGACGCCGCCCCATGACCGACTGCAGCCGCCGGCCTCGCGTCCGCGCTCGCCTGCCGCGCCTGATGCGGAGCGTCAGGCGGCGGAGCCATTGAATGAAGGAGGGCTCGTCATGACGAAACCCGGCACTCTCGTGGCCACGGTGCTCCTGGCCTCCGTGTCACTCGCGCACCTTCTTCGTTTGGTCTTCGGCGTTCAGGTGACCGTGGCGGACCGAGTCATCCCGATATGGGTGAGCGGGGTCGCGTTCCTGGTGGCGGGCGCGGCCGCGGTCATGCTCTGGCGGGGCGCACGCCGATAGGGGGACAAGGTGTCCCCTGGCCCGATGGCACTGCGGGCTCAGTACACGGAGGCGCTGCTCGAGCGGACCACCCGTCGTTTCTGGTTCAGGCTGACAGGATGCCTTCGATCCGGTTGATCAGGATTGACGATCTCCTCCGGCGAGCCCTCGAGAAGCCGGGCGACGATTTCGAGAAGGCGTACGGCGCGTCTCTCGGCGGGCACAGGGCCGTCGTCCGGGAGGTGATCTTGCAGACCATGGCGATGCTGGCGAAGGCACCTCGAGATCCTATGTGGGGCGGGTACCTGGCGGTGGACCGGGAGCTCGGCACGGTGGTCGGCACGTGCGGATTCAAGCATGGGCCGGAAGCGGACGGCTGTGTCGAAATCGCCTACTTCACGTTTCCCGGGTTTGAGGGCAGGGGCTACGCGACGACGATGGCCAGGGAACTCCTCGCACTGGCCCTCGAGTCGGAGGCCGTTCGAGAGGTCACGGCACGCACCTTGCCAGAGCGCAACGCATCGTCCCGGGTGCTCGAGAAGGTGGGTCTCGACCGGGTTGCGGAAGTGGATGACCCCGAGGATGGCAGGGTGTGGCACTGGGTGTATCGGCCAGGAGTTTAACGCGCGCGACCAGTTGTGGCTCGAACATGAGGGGGCCGCGTTAGACGTGCTGGGGATCCGCGGGCCGAGGTCATGACCGCCGAGGCGGCGATTCGAGGAGTGGTGCAGGCGCTGGCGGCGGCCTGGAATCGGCCGGACTGGATCGCGCTGGCCGCGCTGTTCACCGAGGAGGCCGAGTACGTCACCGCGACCGGGGATCGCCTGGTGGGGCGCGCCCAGATTCGTCAGGGACTCTCCCTCCGGGCCGCGGCCCGTGCCGACCCCGCCGAGGTGTCCATCAACGAGCTCTCCGTGAGACTCCTCAGACCGGACGTCGGGGTCGTTCTGTGCGGGTGGCGGATGGCGGCCGCCGCCTCGCCACGGGGCGACCGCGCCCGGGCTCGCGCCGGCATCCTGACCCTGGTGCTCACGGACGGGGTCGACGGATGGCGCATCGCGACGCTCCACAACACCGATACGGCGGGGCCGTCCGCCGGCGACGCGTGATCCGACGATGACGGCCCGGGAGGCGCTGGACTTCGTCCGGACCCGAGGCATCGTGCTGATGTCCGCCCGGGGCCCGGTCCCCAGCCTCGCGGAGGCGATCGCGGGCCGGCCGATCCGGGGGAGCTGGTGGGCTCATCCGAAGTCGCATCTCATCTACAAGGCGTCCGAGACGGTGTGCGACTCCCGTGAGGTCCTCGTCTGCCGTCTGGTCGACGGCAAGGTGACGTTCGTCCACCGGCGCGCCTGGCCGGCCGTGGTCCGCCTCTCCGATCGATTCCCGAAGGAGCGGCTGGCGGCCGTCCGGCAGATCCACACGGAGACCGGAAAGCACGTGGTCGAGGAGACGCCGTTCCCCCGCTGGGTGCCGCGGGACGTCCTGGCGGCTTCAAGGAGGCTCGGCGAGGCGGACGCGATCGCGTTCCTGGGGGAGGCCCTGGTTCGAGATCTGTCGTCCGCCGGGGCCGCCCGGCCTCGTCGCCGCGCGCGAGCGAAACCGTTGTAATCTGTGCCGTCGCCGGGGCGCGATGGAAGGGTGATGGCCCTCGAAGGGAGCCGGCGGGTGACCTCGCAGCCGTATCACCGACCGATGAAGCCGCTGCCGCCCCGGGAGGCCTTCGCGCGCCGTGTCCTGCGCAGCGTCCTGGTCGGTCTCTCCGTCATCGTCCTCTGCCTCGGAATCGGCGTCGTGGGATACCACGCCTTCGCCCGGCTGCCCTGGATCGATTCCCTGCTGAACGCCTCGATGATCCTCACGGGGATGGGACCGGTCGACCCGATGACCGGGACCGCCGCCAAGCTGTTCGCCTCGTTCTACGCCCTGTTCAGCGGCGTCGCCTTCATCAGCACCATCGGCGTCCTCCTGGCTCCCGTGGTCCAGCGATTCCTGCACCGGTTCCACCTGGAGCTGCTGGCCGATGCCGCGGAGGACGGGGACGAGGCGCCGCGCGAGACGCCTCGGCCGCGGCCCGGCGGGCCGGGGCGCGGCGCATGAGGGCCGCCCGGAGGCGGGGATCGGCCGGAGCGCACGCTCCCGTGCGGACGGGCGCGCGGACCGGTGCGCCGGGCGGCGCGCGGACGCCGGCGCGGACCCGCTCGCCTCGATTGAACATCTCGAGCGGGACCCGCTGGGAGCCGATCGTCGGCTACTCCCGGGCGGTCAGGGTCGGAAGCCACGTCTTCGTCTCGGGAACGACCGCGACGGGCGGCGACGGGCGGATCGTCGGCGTCGGCGACCCGTACGCGCAGGCGGTCCAGGCGCTCAGGAACGTCGGCGAGGCGCTCCGCCGCGCGGGGGCCGCCCTCGAGGATGTCGTGCGCACCCGGCTCTACGTGGTCGACATCGGCCAGTGGGAGGCGATCGGGAGGGCGCACGGCGAGTGCTTCGGTGCGATCCGGCCCGCCACCAGCATGATCGAGGTGCGGCGGCTGATCGTGCCCGAGATGCTGGTGGAAATCGAGGCGGACGCCGTCGTCGGCCGTCCGGCCTCGCGATGAGCCGCTGCCCGGCGGCGCGATGACCTGTTGCCCGGCGGCGCGGCTACCGGTAGACTGGGCAGCCGCGGCCCGGAGAACCAGGCAGCGGGGATCGCCGTCCCGGAGATCCCGCTCCGGCGGACCGCGGGTCCGCTCCGGGGCGCGCGAGGGGCCATGTCCGATCCGCTGAAGATCGCCGCCGCCATCCTGCTGCTGGTGCTCGTGACGCGCTCCGCCGACTGGGGAGAGACTCCGAAGGGGCCGACGAAGGTCTTCCCCTACGCGGTGCGCGAGACCGTGCTGCCGAACGGCCTCAAGGTGGTCGCCGTGCCGTTCGACAGCCCCGGGATCATCGCCTACTGGACCGTCGTGCGGGCCGGATCGCGCAACGAGATCGAGCCCGGGAAGTCGGGGTTCGCCCACTTCTTCGAGCACATGATGTTCCGCGGCACCGAGCGCTACTCGAAGGAGCGCTTCAACGCCGTGCTCAAGGAGCTGGGGGCCGAGAACAACGCTTTCACGAACAACGACTTCACCGCCTACCACACGCTCGCGCCCGCCTCGGCCCTGGAAACGCTGATGACGGTCGAGTCGGACCGGTTCATGAACCTCAAGTACTCGGTCGAGGACTTCAAGAAGGAGGCCGGGGCGGTGCTCGGCGAGTACAACAAGAACGCCTCGAACCCGTTCCAGACGCTCGACGAGAAGGTGCGGGACGCCGCCTTCACGACGCATTCGTACAAGCACTCCACGATCGGCTTCGTGCGCGACATCGAGGCGATGCCGGGGCAGTACGACTACAGCCGGACCTTCTTCGATCGCTACTACCGCCCGGAGAACTGCATCCTCCTCGTGGTGGGGGACGTCGATCCCGGGAAGCTCGGGACCCTGGCCCGCAAATACTACGGCGGCTGGAAGCGCGGGACCTACCGGCTGCAGGTTCCGGCCGAGCCGCCGCAGAAGGAGGAGAAGCGCGTGGAGGTCGCCTGGGCCAACCCGACCCAGCCGTACCTGTACATCGGCTACCACGTCCCCGCCTTCTCGACCACGAGCAAGGAGATGCCGGCGCTCGACCTGATCGCGCAGCTGCTCTTCTCTGAGGCGGCGCCGCTCTATCAGAAGCTGGTCGTCGAGGAGCAGGAGGTCGATCTTTTGTCGGGCGGCGCGTCGGACCACCGCGATCCCTACCTGTTCGAAGTGGCGGCGCGCGTGAAGAAGCCGGACAGGATCGCGTACGTCGAGCAGGCGATCACGAAGGCGCTCGACGAGCTCAAGGAGGCGCCGGTCGAGCCGGATCGCCTGAAGAGGGTGCAGTTGCACATGAAGTACTCCTACGCCATGGGGCTCACCACCGCCAGCGCCGTCGCCTCGAGCCTGGCCCACTACGTGGCGCTCACGGCCGACCCCGACTCGGTGAACAGGGTCTACGCCCTCTACGACCAGGTCACCCCCGAGGACGTGCGCGCCGCGGCGCGCCGGTATTTCGTGCCGGCCGGGCGGACGGTCGTGACGCTCCGGCACACGGAGGCCGCGGGGGCGGCGCGATGAGCGGAGGCGGCCGGCGCCGGCCACCGCGCCTGGCGATCGCTCTGGCGGTCCTCGCGCTCGGAGCGCCGTCCGGACACGCCGTGAAGGGGGAGGGGACGACGATGAAAGAGACGACCGCGAAGCCGGCGCCGGAGGCGCTCCTCCTGCCCAGCCCGGCCTCGCCTCTCGTGACCTTCAGGATCCTGTTCCGCAGCGGGTCGGTCGACGACCCGCCCGGGAAGGAGGGGCTCAACGCCCTGACCGCCCTCACCATCGGCCAGGGCGGGACCCAGGACCTGACGTACCGCGAGGTGACGGAGCGGCTCTACCCGATGGCCGCGACGATCGACGCGCAGCCCGATCGCGAGGTCACGACCTTCGTCGGCGAGGTGCACCGCGATCACCTGAAGGAGTTCTATCGCGTCTTCACCGGCCTGCTCCTCAAGCCGCGCTTCGATCCGAGCGACTTCGCGCGCAACCGCGACCTGCTCGTGGCCGGCATCGAGACCAACCTGCGCGGCAACGACGACGAGACCCTCGGCAAGGAGGCGCTCAACCTGCTCCTGTACGCAGGGCAGCCGTACGGCCATCCCGACATCGGCACGGTGCAGGGGCTGAAGTCGATCACCCTCGACGACGTCAAGGCGCACTACCTGGAGCATTACGCCCGCCGCAGCGTCCTCCTGGGGGTGGCGGGCGGCTACCCGCCCGCGATGATCGAGACGCTCAAGGACGACATGGCCGGCCTCCCCGGAGCGGCGCCGCCGAAGGTGCCGCTGCCGCCGCCGCGCGCGATCGCGGGGATGGACGTCCTGATCGTCGACAAGCCGGCGCCGGCGACCGCCATCTCGATCGGCTTTCCAATCGACGTGACCCGTGCCGACCGGGACTTCTACGCCCTCATGATCGCCAACTCCTTCCTGGGGGAGCACCGCACGTTCCTGGGGCGCCTGATGAACGTGATGCGTGGCGATCGCGGGCTGAACTACGGCGACTACTCCTACATCGAGAACTTCATCCAGGACGGCGGCAGCACCTTCCCGCTGCCGGGGATCCCGAGGCGGCAGCAGCACTTCAGCATCTGGATCCGGCCGGTGCGGCCGGAGAACGCGCTCTTCGCCTTGCGGCAGGCGACCCGCGAGCTGGCGCGGCTGGTCGAGGGCGGCCTCACGGCCGAGCAGTTCGAGCAGACCCGCAGATATCTCCTCAACTACTCGCGCCTCTGGACGCAGAGCCTCAGCCGGCGCCTCGGGTATCTCCTCGACTCGAGGTTCTACGGCACGGCCTCGTTCGTCGATCGGATCCAGGACGAGCTGTCCCGCCTCACGGTGGAGGACGTCAACACCGCGGTGAAGAAGCACCTCAACGCCAGGAACCTCGCCGTCGCCATCGTCACCGATCGGGCGGCCGAGACGAGGGATCTCCTGCTGTCGGGCCGGCCGACGCCGATCACCTACCAGACGCCGACGACGCGCGAGGATCTCCTGAAGGAGGACAAGGAGATCGAGGCGTACCCGCTGGCCGTCGATCCGGAGCGGGTGAAGGTGGTCCGCGCGCAGGATCTGTTCGAGCGCTGATGAGCGGCGCGGACCGGTCGCCGGTCGCCTTCGTCTTCCACGAAGACTGCCTCGCTCACAGCAACGGGCCGGGCCATCCGGAGCGGCCGGAGCGCATCGCGGCCATCCGCGATCGGCTCGAGGCCGCCGGCCTCCTCGATCGCCTCCTCCCGATCGCACCCCGGCCATGCCCGATCGAGCGGATCGAGCGCGTCCACGCCCGACGCTACATCGAGGCGATCCGCGAGGCTTGCGCGCGCGGGCCGCTCAGGCTCGACCCCGACACCGGCGTCGTTCCGGCCTCGTGGCGGGCGGCGCTCCTGTCGGCGGGCGGGGCGGTGGACGCCTGCGACGCGGTCGTCTCCGGTCGCGCGCGCGCCGCCTTCGTGGCCACCCGGCCCCCCGGCCATCACGCCGAGCCGGAGCGGGCCATGGGCTTCTGTCTCTTCAACAACGTCGCGATCGCGGCGCGCTACCTGCAGGAGGAGCACCGGATCGGCAGGATCCTGATCGTCGACTGGGACGTGCACCACGGCAACGGCACGCAGCACATGTTCGACGAGGACGACACCATCTTCTACTTCAGCACCCACCAGTTCCCCTTCTATCCGGGCACCGGCGCGCGCGGCGAGGCGGGACGAGGGCGGGGCGCCGGCTGCACCCTGAACGTGCCGCTCGCGGCCGGGAGCGGCGACGCCGAGTACCTCGGGGCGTTCCGCGATCTGCTGCGCCCCGCGATCGATCGTTTCCGGCCGGAGGCGATCCTGATCTCGGCCGGCTTCGACGCGCACCGCGACGATCCGCTGGCCGGGATGGACCTGACCGAGGAGGGATACGCCGGCATGACCGGGATCCTGGCGGAGGCGGCGGAGGAGCACTGCGCCGGCCGGATCGTCTCCATCCTCGAGGGGGGGTACGACCTGCGCGCGCTCGGCGCCTCGGTCGAGGCGCACCTCCGGGCGCTTGGGGCGTTCGACGCGCCGGGGAGGGCGCGCGCGCCGAGGCGGCGGTCGGCGGTCGGGTCGCCGCCGGAGCACGGCCCGTGAGCGTCCGGGTCGCAGGAGGCGCGGGCCGCCGGCCGCTGCCGCGCGACGCCGCCAGCCTCGATCTGCCGGAGCCGGAGATGCGCGCCGTGACCGAGCGGTGCGTCCAGTTCGCCATCCGCCACGTCACGACGCTCCCCGAGCAGCCCCTCGGCGACTACCTGGCCCTCTGCACCAACCGCTTCATGGGGGTCTGGAACGCCGCGCCGGCCCTGGTGGAGATGGAGTCGGCGGCGATCGACTGGCTGCGCCAGCTCGTCGGCTATCCGGCGGGGGCGCGCGGCCTGTTGACGAGCGGCGGCTCGATGTCGAACTTTATCGCCCTGGTCACGGCGCGGCGCAGCCTGCTCCCGGAGGACTTCCTGAAGGGAGCCCTCTACATGTCCGAGCAGACGCATCACTCGCTCCGCAAGGCGGCGGCACTGGCCGGCTTCTCCGAGCGGAACCTGAGCGAGCTGCCGGTCGACGACCGCTTCCGCCTCCGCCCGGAGAGCCTCGAGGAGGCGATCCGGGCCGACCGGGCGCGCGGCCTGACGCCGTTCCTGGTGGTCGCCAACGCCGGGACGACCAACACCGGCGCCATCGACCCGGTGCCCGCGATCGCCGACATCTGCGCGCGCGAGCGGCTCTGGCTGCACGTCGACGCCGCCTACGGCGGCTTCTTCCGGCTGGCGCCGGGCGGCGAGGCGCTGCTGCCGGGACTGGAGCGGGCCGATTCGCTCACCCTCGATCCGCACAAGGGGCTCTTCCTGCCGTACGGCACCGGCTGCCTCCTGGTGCGCGACCCCGAGACGCTGCGGCGCGCCCACCAGGTGCGCGCCGGCTACCTGCAGGATCTGGAGCACGGCGAGGATGCCGTCTCGTACGCCGACCTGTCGCCCGAGCTGTCGCGGGAGTTCCGCGGCCTGCGCCTCTGGCTGCCGCTCAAGCTGTTCGGAGTCGCCGCCTTCCGCGACAACCTGCGCGAGAAGCTGGAGCTGGCGCGCTGGGCCTACGAGGAGCTGCGCGAGGAGCCCGGCTGCGAGTGCCTGGACGCGCCGCAGCTCTCCATCGTCCCGTTCCGCTTCCGTCCGCTCCGCGGCGATGCCGACGACTGGAACGGCCGCCTCCTGCGGCGCGTCAACGCCCGGCGCCGCGTCTACCTCTCCAGCACCACCCTGCGCGGGCAGTACGTCCTGCGCATCTGCGTCCTGAGCTTCCGCACCCACGGGCGCGAGGTCGCGATGGCGGTCGAGGACATTCGCGAGGCGGCCCGGGCGGAGGGCGGGCCGGGGTCGTGACCGTCCCCCGCAGATCCGTCCGGAGGCGGCGGACGGTCCGGGACGGCTCCGCGCGCGGCGGCGCCGTGCCGGACCAGGGCGCTCGGGACGGGGCCGCGCTGGACGGCGTCGCCGACGACTACGTCCGGCTGGTCCTGGTGATCGGCCGGCACGACCCGGATTACGTCGACGCCTACTACGGCCCGCCCGCGTGGAAGAAGGCGGCCGTCCGCGGACGGCCCCGCCCCCTCCCCGAGCTCCTGAAGCGGGCGCGCGACCTTCTGGCGCGCGCCCACTCCGCGCCCGCCTGCGCACGGCGTGACTTCCTGGAGAGGCAGCTCGTGGCGCTCGAGGCCTTCGTGCGCAAGCGCTCCGGCGAGACGCTGGAGCTGGGGCGGGAGGCCCGGCTCCTCTTCGACATCGAGGTCCCCGTCCACGAGGTCGAGGAGTTCGAGCGCGAGCGCGCGAGGCTGGAGTCGCTGCTGCCGGGGAAGGGCGACCTCGCCGGTCGCTACCGCGGCTTCTGCGACCGGTTCCTCATCCCCCCGAGCCGCCTGGAGGCGGTGGTCCAGGCCTGCTTCGAGGCGACCCGCGCGCGCACGGTGGCGTGCGTGCAGCTTCCCCCGGGCGAGCGCCTCGAGGCCTGCTTCGTCCGCGGCCGCCCGTGGCGCGCCTACAGCTGGTACCAGGGAGGCTACAGGAGCCGGATCGAGGTCAACGCCGAACTGAGCTTCAGCCTGGGTCGGCTCCTCGATGTCCTGGCGCACGAGGGCTATCCCGGCCACCACACCTGCAACGGCCTCGTCGAGGAGCGGCTGGTGCGCGGCCGGGGCTGGCGCGAGTTCACCGTCCTCCCGCTCTATTCGCCGCAGACCCTCATGGCGGAAGGGACGGCCGAGGTCGGCCTCTCGATCATCATGACGCGGGAGGAGAAACGGGCCTGTCTCAGGGACGCCCTCGGGCCGGTGGCCGGTCTCGCGGGCCTCGACTTCGAGACTTATGTGGCGGTCCGCGAGGCCGCAAGGCCCCTCGACGTTCTCGCCGCCGAGGCGCTGCGCAGGCTCCTGGCCGAGGGGTGGACCGAGAAGAGGGCGCTCGCCTTCATCGCCCGCCATGCCTTCGTGCGGGACGACAGCGCGCGCAACATCGTCGCCTTCGCCCGCGCCTACGGCTCGTACGTCTTCAGCTACACCGCCGGCGACGCCCTCGTCCGCGCCTACGTCGGCGACGGCCCCGGCCGCGTCGCGAGGTTCTTCGACCTCTACCGGACGCCGGCGGTCCCCTCGGGCCTCGTCGGGCCCCAAGGAGGATGACGATCGTGACGACATGGACCCGGACCCTCACCCTGGCGGCGCTCCTCGCCGGCGCGCCCTCCGCGATGGCCGGAGGCGAGGAGGCGAAGCCGATCGCCGTCGTGCACGGCACGATTCTCGACGGCCGCGGCGGCCCCCCGATCGCCGATGGGACGATCGTCCTGCGGGGGACGCGCATCGAAGCGGTGGGACGCGCGCGAGACGTCGCGGTGCCGCGTGACGCGAGCATCATCGAGGCGCGGGGGATGAGCGTGCTGCCGGGGCTGGCCGACCTGCACGTGCACCTCACGGGAGGCTGGGACGGGGTCAACGTCGACTTCCTGTCCTACCAGCGGTATCTCGACGCACTGCTGTACGCCGGCGTCACGACGGTGCTCGACACGGGAAACAGCCAGCCCTGGATCCTGCAGCTCCGCCAGGAATCGGCCCGGGGCCGGCTCCTGGCCCCCCACATCTACTGCACCGGCGCGATGATCGACGGCGCCGATCCCGCCTGGCCGGACCTCGCCTACTCCCTCTCCTCGGCGGCGCAGGTCCCCGCTCTCGTGAAGCGCGACAAGGACGCGGGCGTGGATCTGATCAAGGGATACGCCAATCTCTCGGTGAGGCTGCTGCAGCGCCTGGCGGAGGAGGCGGCGCGGCAGGGCCTGCGCGTCGTGGTCGATCAGTGGGACCGGAACGGCTCCCCGGACGTGGCGGAGACCGGCATCGCCGGCTTCGCCCATCTCCCGACCCGGGTCATGTCCCCGGAGGACGTCCGGGTCCTCAAGTCGAGGACGATCTTCGTGATCACCACGCTCGCGGTCGACGAGTCGTTCGCGCGCACGCGATTCGGGGACCTGGGCTACGTGCGGGAGCCTCTCATCGCCGACACGACGCCCCCCTGGGTGCTGGACGACCTGCGCGCCGACGCCGCGGGACCGCTCTCCGACGCGAAGACGCGGGCCCTCGAGGGATACCGGAGAGACCTCGCGGAGGCGAAGAAGAACGCCCGCGCGCTGCGCGACGCCGGCATCCTGCTGGGGGCCGGCACCGACGCCCCCTATCCGGGCCTCTTCCAGGGGGAGGGGATCCATCGCGAGCTGGAGCTCCTGGTGGAGGCGGGGCTGACGCCCCTCGAGGCGATCCGCGCGGCCACCTACGACGCGGCCAGGATCCTGAAGGCGGAGACGGTGTGGGGGAGCCTCCAGCCGGGGCTGCGGGGCGATCTCCTGATCGTCAGGGGCCAGCCGGGCTCGGTGATCTCCGACACGCGCAAGGTCGAGATGGTGATCCTCGAAGGGCGGATCCTGGATCGCCCGTCGCTCCGGTTCGACCCGGCGCGCGATCCCGGCTTCCGCGCGGTCCCCGGTGTCTTCGTGGAGTAGCACCCGGGGCGGCGATCGGCGGCGCCTCCCGGAGACTCAGACCGTTCCGGGGAGGGGCAGAGGCCGCCCGGCGCCGGTCTCGATCGCCCGGTCGTAGACCAGCGACGCGGCGGCCAGGTCCTCGAGGCCGATCCCGAGCGATTTGAAGAGGGTCACTTCGGTGGCCGAGCGGCGGCCGGGGTGGCGCCCCGCGACGACCGCCGCGAGCTCGACCGCCCTCCCGAACGTCTCCTGGTGCGGGGCATCGCACGGCGCGACGATCAGATCCCCGGCCTCCAGGCGCGCCTGCTCGATCGAGTCGACCACGAGGAGATCGGCGCGCCGCACCGCCTGCTCGTCCAGCTCGCGCCGATCGGCCCGGTTGCTCCCGACGGCGTTGACGTGCTGGCCCGGCTCGATCCAGGTCCCGCTCAGGACCGGCCGGGCCGACGAGGTGGCGGTAACCACGATGTCGGCGCCGCGCACCGCCGCCTCGGCGGAGGCCGCCGCGGTCGCCGCCACCCCCGTGGCCTCCTCCGCGGCCCGGCAGAAGCTCTTCAGCCTCTCCGGGTCGCGGCCGTGGGCGCGGATCGAGGCGAGCCGCCGGACCGCCGCGACCGCGGTCACCTGGCTGCGCGCCTGCCACCCGGTCCCGATGATGCCGAGGACCCGGGCGTCGTCGCGCGCCAGGCGGCGCGTCGCCACGCCGCTCGCGGCGCCGGTGCGCGTCTGGCCGAGCCGGTCGGCCTCGAGGATCGCCAGGAGCTCCGAGGTGCGGGCGTCGAAGAGGAGGACGACGAAGCGCGCCCCTCCGCGCGTCGTCGCGTAGACCTTGACCGCCATCCGTCCGAGCCTCTCCGAGGCGGCCGGCAGGACGTGCAGCGTCGCCCCTGCCAGCGCGGCCCGCGAGCGCGGACGGTTGGTCGCGCGCCCCTCCGCCCAGGCCAGGAAGGCGGCCTCGACCGCGTCGATGCAGGCCTCCATCGTGAGCAGCCGCCCGACGTCGTCCTCGGTCAGGTAGAGCGCCATACGCGGCATGGTACCGCACGCCGGCAGGAACGCGAACACGGGAAGGGTGCGGAGCGGGGAAGGGGGCTGGCGCGGCCCGTCCTCGAAGACCCGCTCGGGAGGGTCCCTAGTTGCGGTTCTTGCTCCAGCGGTCGTGGGTGATGCCGTGCTTGTGGACCTTGTAGTTCATCACCCGGCTGCTGATGCCGAGGAGCTTCGCCGCCTCCTTCTGGATCCAGTTGCTGCGCTTGAGGGCCTCGAGGAGCGCGGTCTTCTCGAGCTGCTCGAGGTTGAGCAGGTCGGCGGCGAGCTGGGGGGTCATGTTGACGGTGTGCTCGCGGTCCAGGAGGGTCAGGTCGACCGGGCGGATGGCGTCCCCCTCGCACATCAGGACCGCGCGCTCGACCGAGTTCTCGAGCTCCCGGACGTTGCCGGGCCAGCGGTATTCCTGGATGCGCTTCACGGCCTCGGCGGAGAACGAGGTCATCTTGCGGCGCAGCTCGCGGGCGAAGCGCTTCAGGAAGTGCTCGGCCAGCGGCACGATGTCCTCGAGGCGCTCGCGCAGCGGCGGCACGACGATGGTCACGACGTTCAGGCGGTAATAGAGATCCTCGCGGAAGCGCCCTTCCTTGATGGCGGTCTCGAGGTTGATGTTGGTCGCCGCGATGATCCGCACGTCGACCTTGATCGTCCGGCTGCCGCCCAGCCGCTCGAACTCCTGGTTCTGGATGGCGCGCAGCACCTTCGCCTGGGTGTTGGCGCTCATGTTGCCGACCTCGTCCAGGAACAGCGTGCCGTCGTTGGCCATCTCGAAGCGACCGCTCCGCATCTGGTCGGCGCCGGTGAAGGCCCCCTTCTCGTGGCCGAACAGCTCGCTCTCCAGGAGGTTGTCGGGGAGCGAGGCGCAGTTCATCCGGACGAACGGCGCGTCCCTCCGCGCCGAGTTCCTGTGGATCGCCTCGGCGACCCGCTCCTTGCCGGTGCCCGTCTCGCCCTGGATCAGGACGGTGGCGTTCGACGAGGCCACCTTGTCGATGAGCCGGAAGATCTCCTTCATGCCGGGAGAGGAGCCGATGAGCCCGTACCGGTCGGCCAGGTCGGTGAGCGGCTCGGTCATCGAGGAGAGGCGCGTCACGAGCCGTTGGTGCTCCATGGCCCGCTGGATCTTGAGCTCGATCGCCTCGATGGCCAGCGACTTCTGCACGTAGTCGAAGGCTCCCGAGCGCATCGCCTCGGCGGCGGCGGAGCCGTTCTCGCCCGTGACGATGACCAGGGTGCCGGAGTTCGTCGAGCGGGCCTTCTTGAGAATCTCGAGGCCGTCGCCCCCGCCGACCCGGCAGCCGGCGATGACCAGATCGAAGACCTGCTTCTCGATCTTCTCCATCGCCTCGCGCCCGCTCTGGGCGACCTGGACCTTGTACCCGCTCCGGTTCATGGCCTGGACGAGGCCCTCGCGCAGCGACCGGTCGTCCTCCGCCACCAGGATGTTCTTCATGCCGCCGGGTCCTCCGCGAGGATCGTTCCTAAGCGCTCCGCGATACAACGAGATAATTTAGATTTCAATGATCGAGAGTCAAGGAAACGCCCGGCGATTTTCCCGATTTCTCCCCCCCGCGGAAGGGGCGCGGGGCAAGGGGCTGTCAGCGTGTTGACGAGGCCTCAGCGCCGCTCGGGGAGGAAGACGGAGAGGAACCGCTCCGTGAACGAGAAGAGGGAGCGGGCGGCGCGGCCCAGGCGCCCCGGCGGAGGGGCACCGGGGCCGGTCGGTGGGAGGACCGGTCGGAGGAGGGAGGCGGCGATCTGGCTGAGGCGGTAGAAGCGCGCCAGGATGTCCGGCTCGATCGCCACCACCTTCCCGGTCCCGCGCTTGCGCCCCGGGACCTCGATCGCCACCACGCGGGCAATCACGGCGGAGGGGTCGACGCGCTCGCGCTGGCGGTTGTAGTCCCCGCGGAAGACCAGCGCTTCACCCGCCGCACCGCGCTCGCGGAAGACCAGCCGGTGGATCGTCAGGTAGTTGTGGCCGCGGAAGACGGCGATCTCGCCGACCCTGAGGTCCTCGCCGCGCGCGGGGGCGAGGAAGACCCGCCACCCCATCTGCAGGGTCGGGTGCATGCTGGTGCCGTTCACGGCGATCACGGCGGAGCCGGTGCGCCGCAGCGATTCGGAGAGCAGCTCGGCGGTGGCCGGTTCGTCGCTCAGGTTGAGCTTCATGGCCGCGGGGGTGGCGCGGAGCGGCGCGGGGCAGCGCCGCGCCGGCGTCTAGAGGACACGGAAGGTGACGTCGCGGGAGGACTGGCGCCCGCTCAGGTTGTCGGTGACCGAGACCCGCAGCCGGTAGGTCGCCGCGGGCCAGTCCTTGAGCGGGAAGGAGTACCCCTGCACCTGGCTCTGCTGGCGGGTCAGATGGATCGGCTTGCCGAGCGGCTCGAAGGCCGGCTCTCCCGAGGCGCCGGCGCCGCGCACCACGAAGAACCGATACTCGACATCGAGATCCGGGCGGCCATCGATCGGGTCGGTGGCCGGTCCGTAGATCTGGTAGTAGAAGGCGAAGGTCTCGCCGTTGCGGAACTGATCGTCCGGGCGCGGCAGCACCCGCAGGTTGCCGAGGACGAAGGGCGCGGCGTAGGCCGCCGCCGTCCCCCCACTCACTCTCTCGAGGCTGCTGGCCAGGGTGACGCTGCTGAGCGCCAGGGCGTCGCTCTTGAGATCGGGGACGTCGAGCGATTCCTTGAACGAATAGATCTCTCCCGAGTCGCGATCGACGACACCGTAGTAGGCGACGTACGGGCCCGGCTTCACGGTCAGTGCGCCCTGGTACAGCAGGTAATCGTCCGGCCCGACGGTGGCGTCCTCGCGGGCGGCGCGCAGGCCGTTGGCGCCGGCCAGGTCGTAGGTCGGCAGGCCGGGCGCGCCGCCGGTCAGGCGCGCCACCACGTCGAGGTGCAGCTCGCGGGACACCGCGGCCGGAGTCGTCGTCGGCATCGCCCCGGCCGCCCCGGCTCCATCGCTCTCCAGCCGAGGTGACGCGGCTCCTCCCTGCCCGGCGGGGCTGCCGGCGACGAGCCGCTGCTTCACGCCGACCGTCACCACGGTGAAGGTGTTGCCGTCGGCCGAGCGGAAGAAGTCGCGGTGGGTCCGGAAGGGCGCGGCGTCGAGGAAGGAGCGGCTGCTGACGATGGTGTCGAGGAGCTTGCGAGGCTCCGGCAGGCTCTTCATCTGCATCGCCTGCACCTGAAGGCCGAGGCCCAGGCTCGTTTCGTTGGAGCTCAGGCGCAGGTTGCTCGACAGGCGATACTCGCCCGAGCGGTCCCTCACGAAGCGGATGGCGGACTGCGCCCCGAGCCCGAGGCCCGCGGGGGGGTTGCGGTAGGTCCAGACGATCGTCTCGTGTTCCGTGAGGAGCGGCTCGTTCCGGTCGAGCTCGTCGGGCGGCCCGAGCAGGATATAGATCTTCCCCCGGTCGGTCTTCCATCCCGCCTTGGTGGACTCGTTGAACATGCGGTTGGCCTCGAGGACGCGCCGGTAGAACAGGGTGCGGTACTCGTTCTCCGGCGTCTCCTGGTTCGGGTCGCGGCTGGCCCAGAACCTCTGGATGAAGAGGGCGCGCTCCGAGTCGGTCGCCAGGGCGCGGAAGGCGTCGTCCTCGCCCTTGGTCAGGAGGTACCGCGCCGGTCCCTCGCGCCAGGCGCCGGTCGGCGCGTCGTAGTCCTCGACGCCTCGCGGGGCCCGCGCGGCCGCGGGGAGGAGCGCCAGAAGCGCCACGGTCCCCGTCAGCGCGGCCCTCCGGAGGGCGCGGGGGAACGGCCTGCGATGCGCGCGCGTCACGGTGTCCGGCTCCGTCTGGTGTGTCCTATCTTAAATCCGCGGGCCGCGCGCGTTCAAGCGCGCCCGCTGCGGGTCCCCCAGCTCCGGCGGGGCGGCGCCTGCGCGCCTCGGGCTTAGACTCGCTCGCGAGGGCACCACGGAAACTCTCCCATCCGCACGGCGCGGCTCGATGCGCCCGCGGCGCGCAGGCGCCGCCCCGCCGGACCTCGAGATCCCGCCGCTCTCCCGGTCGAGCGACGACATCCGAACGGTCTGCCACCAAGAAGAGGCGGAGGGATCGGCTGTGCGCGGGGCGGTCCACGCCGCGGCGCGGCGACCTCGAGGCGAGCCACGACGCCGCAATGACCTGGCGGATCCCCGAAGCCGAGTGCGGAGCCGCGACGCGGTGGGGACTGCCCCGCGAACTGGAGATCTCTCTCTCGCCGCGCCTTGACAGCCCGGGGACACGGTCCTATACTCGGTCATCCTCTCGGACAGAGCCTATGTCGGGAATGCGAGCGCGCGAAACCCAGAGATTCCTCGAAGAGGAATTTCCGACGAGCGTGCCGCTCATCACCGTGCGCGCGGGAGAGAGCCTGGTGGTGCGCATCGGCGCCGTCGATCGCCAGTCGGGCGTCGTCGAGATCGTGGCGCGCTGCCGCTCTCGCGAGAACCACGATCTCACGAGCGCCGGCCGCTGGACCGCGGCGGGACCCTCCGCGACGCCGAGCGACCACTACTACCCGATCGCCGTCGCCATCCCCGCTCACTCGCCCAGCGTGGTCTGGGAGCTGCACCAGATCATCCTGTCGGACGCGGAGGGGAACCGGCGGACCTACCACGCGGGCAGGGACTTCGAGGAGATGCCGTTCCGGGTGCAGGGGCGGAGCGACGTCGACTGCACCCCGCCCCGCCTGCTCGGCGTGAAGTTCGATCGCGCCTGCTAGGAGCCTCTCCGGGTTCCGAGGACGGATCGGGCGCCGGGCGCGTCCGGCTCAGGACTTCTTCGCGGCGGGCTTCTTCTCGCGGACCTCGACCTTCTTGATCACGACGTCCTTGATCGGGCGGGTCGCCGCCCGGGCCGGTCCCCCGACCGTCGGCAGGTTGCTGATCGCCTTCACCGTCTCGAGCCCCTCGACGACGCGCGCGTAGACCGTCACGCGGCTGTCCATGTCCGGCTGCGCGGTGTTCGCGATCAGGAAAATCGAGCCCGACTCTTCCGGTCCGGTCTGCGCGTTGCGCACCTGCGCCATCGATCCCGGCAGCACCTTGAGGCCGTTCGGCTCGGGGGGGATGAGGTAGCCGGGCGACCCGCGCTCGTCCCCGGTCGGCGAGCCTCCGAAAATCAGCTCGCCCTTGACGATGCGGTGGAACAGGAGGCCGTCATAGAACCCCTGGTTGACCAGGTCGATGAAATTCTTGACGTGGAACGGCGCGAGGTCCTTGTAGAAGTCGAGGACGATCCGGCCGAACTCGGTCTCGATGATCGCCTGGTAGTCGAGCTTCGGATCGTATTTCTTGATGATCCGCGTGATGACCGTCTGCTCGGGGACACCGGTCGCCGACCAGGTGATGCGGTACGACCCGATGGCGCCGATCTTCGGGAAGATCGTGTTGAGGTTGACGATCTTCCCGAAGTAGGCGTTCGGCTCGAGCGTCTTCGGCTGCGCGTCGTGCGGCGAGGGCGGGATCTTCGACTTGTCCAACTTCTTGCCGTCGCTGTCGTAGGCCTCGAAGCCGGCCTCGAGGTCGAGCCCCGGGTTGGCCCAGGGTCCGGTCCCTTCGTTCTTGATCAGGATCGAGATCTGCGTCGGGTCGCCCGCGTAGGAGAATCGCCCCGGCGTCTCGAGGTGGACGTAGAGCTTCGGCCCCTCCTCGGAGAGGGCCGGCCGCAGGAGGCCGGCCGCGGCGGCCGCCAGGACGACCGCGATCAGGAGTCGGGCGCGCGTCTTCGGCGATGGGGCGATCATCTCAGGCACCTCGGCGTCAGGGGGTCCTTAGAATACCAACGCGCGGCGAGAGCCGCGCGCTCGCACAATGCTACAGCACCGGGGAAGGGGTGTCAAACCGCCCGGGGGCAAGCCTTTCGGCCCGGGAACCGGCCCCGGAAGTGAGCGCGCCCCTTCGGGCGAGACCTGGCCGGGCCGCGACGGCCGGTTCCTAGCCTCCCAGGAGAAGGTCGAGGACCAAAAGAGGGAAGGGGGAGCGCTCCCCCGGCGCCGGGCCGAACGATCCTGCCAGGACCGAGGCCGCCAGCATCAGGAGGGTGACCGCCGCCCCGATCCGTGCGTGGCGCCGGCCGGGTCGCCACCGGCCCGGCGGCGGAAACGGCGCGACCACCCGAGCACCTCCGTTGGAATTCTGACAGCCTGGCCCCGGGGCGGGGCGACGGGCCTCATTCTGACACGCTCGCCGGGCGGGATCAAGAACGCCGCACGCGCCGCCGCTCCCGGCCGCGGACGCGGCGCTCCCGATGCCGCCACGGCAATCATTCAAAGTGGTTGCAGGACGGAGTGTCTGGCCGTATATGGAGGGTCACCCGTCGAGCGTCTCAAGCGGTATCGCCATCGGGAGGGAGCACAGCGACGATGTTCTGCTCAGGGTGCGGATCGGGCCTCACCCCCGGCCGTTACCTCAACATCCCGATCGACGTCTGCGACGGCTGCGGCGGCACCTGGCTCGAGGAAGGGCGCCTCAAGTGGATCATCGAGGTCGGCCCGAAGTCGATCCCGGCCGATCGCGTCCGCCAGATCACCCAGTTCGTCCGCAGCCATCAGACGAGCTACCGTCTCCAGGAGAACGAGACGCGGCGGATCGTCAAGTGCCCTTACTGCATCGGCGTGATGCGGCCGGTCAACTACTCCGTCAACTCCGGGGTCGCGATCTACAAGTGCATCAGCGATCATGGCGTCTGGATCCCGAAGGACGGCATCGACCGCCTCATCATCTTCATCGACACCTGGGATCGCTACCTCAAGGAGCACAGGCCGCACTACGCCATGCTGGCCCAGCTCGAGCGGAAGCGCTTCCTCCGCAGGCTCAGCCACGGCAGGAACTTCACGCACTGATCGTCGTGCGGTGATCGGCCCTCGCCTCCTCAGCCACCGCCCCGCCGCGTGCGCGCCAGGACGCAGGCGACGACCGCTCCGGCCCCCGCGCGCAGGAGGGCGCGCGCGCAGGCCTCGAGCGTCGCGCCGGTCGTGACGACGTCGTCGACGAGGAGGACGGTCCTGCCGGCGAGAGAGACGCGCCGCGGGCCGCTCGCGGCGACCCGGCGCGCCAGGTAGCAGCCCTCGAGGGAGCGCAGCCTGTCGCGCCGCGACAGGCCGAGCTGCCGGCGGCCGGCCCGCCGCCGCACGAGGAACCGCGGGACGAGCGGCAGCGAGGTGGCGCGCGACAACGGGGCGGCGAGCAGGAGGGCCTGGTTGTAGCCGCGCCGGCCGCGCCGCCACCAGTGCAGCGGGACCGGGACGATCACGTCCGGCCGCGCGGCCGGCGCGGTCCCGGGCGCGAGCGATGGGCTCGGGCCGAGGAGAAGGGGGGCCAGCCGGGCGGCCATGGCGGCGCCCAGGTGATCCCCGAGGTAATCCATCGACTCGAACTTGAGCCCGTGCACCAGGCTACGGATCGCTCCGTCGTAGTCGGCGGCCCAGAAGACGGCGCGCAGGGGGCCGGGCCGGATCCGCAGGCCCGGCGCCCAGGGGAGAGCGGCCCAGCAGGGGAGGCAGACGCTGCCCCTCTGCCGCCAGGGGAGCGGCTCCCCGCACAGGAAGCAGTCGGCGGGGAAGAGGGCCGCGAGCGAGGCCTCGAGGAGGCCCCGCGCGGCCGGGAGCCAACGCGACAACGGACCCTATCCCCGAAGCAGGGATCGGCCCTCCATCTCCTTCGGCGGCGGGATCGCGAGGATCTCGAGCAGCGTGGGAGCGACGTCCGCCAGGAGGCCCCGCTCCCGCAGCCGCTTCCCCTCGAGCCCCGGACCCGCCAGGTGCACCGGCACCGGGTTGAGCGTGTGGGCGGTGACCGGACCGCCGGTCGCCGGATCGATCATCTCCTCGGCGTTTCCGTGGTCGGCGGTCACGAGGGCGTACCCTCCGAGCCGGAGCGCCTCGCCGACCACCGCCTCGACCGACCGGTCGACGACCCGGCAGGCCGCGACCGTCGGATCGAATCTTCCGGTGTGGCCGACCATGTCGGCGTTGGCGTAGTTCAGGACGACGACCTGCCGTGGATCGTCGCCGAGGCGGCGCAGCACCTCGGCGGTCACCTCCGGCGCGCTCATCTCCGGCTTCAGGTCGTAGGTCGCGATCCTGGGAGAGAGGACGAGGCAGCGTTCCTCGCCGGGGAAGGAGCGCTCCTCGCCGCCGTTGAAGAAGTAGGTGACGTGGGCGTACTTCTCCGTCTCGGCGATGCGGAGCTGCCGCAGCCCGGCGGCGCTCACCGCCTCCCCGAAGATCCCGGCCAGGTGATGCGGCGGGAAGGCGACGGGGAGCGACCAGGTCCGGTCGTAGGCGGTGAAGCAGACGAAGGCCGCGAGTGCCGGCCGCGCGGGCGGCCGGAACCGGTCGAAGCCCGGCTCCGTGAACGCCCGGGTGATCTGCCGCGCGCGGTCGGCGCGGAAGTTCACGAAGATGATCGCGTCCCCGTCGCGCACCGCGCCGTCACGCCCGCCGCCGGGGCCGGGGCGCTCCGCCGCCGGCGCGATGACCGTGGGGACGACGAACTCGTCGGTGACCCCGGCCGCGTAGCTCGCCTCGACCGCCGCGGCCGCCGACGCCTGCCGCGGCCCCTCGCGCAGCACCAGGGTCCGGAACGCCTTCTCGGTCCGCTCCCAGCGGTTGTCGCGATCCATGGCGAAGTAGCGCCCCGAGACCGAGGCGATGCTCCCCAGGGCGATCGTGCGCAGGAACGACTCGAGTCGCCGCACGTAGGTGAGGGCGCTCTGCGGCGGCGTGTCGCGCCCGTCCAGGAAGGGATGGACGTAGAGACGCCCGAGGCCGCGCGCGCGCGCCAGATCGACGACGGCCTCCAGATGGCCGATGTGGCTGTGGACGCCGCCGTCGCTCAGCAGGCCGAGGACGTGCAGGGCGGCGCCGTCGCGCGCCGCGACCGTGTCGAGGGCCTGACGGAGGACCGGGTTGCGGGCGAACTCGCTCCGGGCGATCGCCCGGTTGATGCGCGCCAGATCCTGGAGGACGGTCCGCCCGGAGCCGAGGCAGAGGTGCCCCACCTCGGAGTTGCCGATGAAGCCGCGCGGCAGGCCGACCGCCTCGCCGGAGGCGTCCAGGAGCCCGGAGGGGTAGGTGCGCGCGAGCCGGTCCATGAAGCGGGGCGCGCTTTTCGCGATGGCGTTTCCTTCGACGCGATCGCTGTGGCCCCAGCCGTCGAGGACGATGAGGACCATCGGGAGGGAGCCGGCCATGCGCCGCCTATCCCTCCGGGGACTCGGCGGTGTAGACGGGCGCCGTGCTGAGGCCGAGCTCCTCGACCCCGCGCTCCTCCTTGAAATCGACGACGACGCTGTTCCAGTCGCCGCAGTGGTCGCAGTAGTCGACCCAGGCGGGGTACTTCCGGGCGCAGGTGGCGCAGGCGTACTCGACGCGCAGCAGCTCCGACTGCTGCAGGACGGTCTCGAACTCCTTGAGCGCCTCACGGAGATCCCCCTGACGCTCCATGATCTTCGCCAGGTAGTAGTGCAGGGCGGGGAAGTAGGTGACCTGCCCCTTCATCTGCGCGAACTGCTGCAGCGCCTCGTCGACCATCTCGAGGCGGTAGTAGAGCTTCCCGAGGAAGAAGCGCGGGATGATGTCCTTCTGGCTCTTCCAGACGGCGGCCTTGAGCGCCTCGATCGCGCGGCGCGGCTTCTCCTCGCGCAGGTAGTGATCCTCGATCGTCGAGAGAAAGACGGGATGGCCGGTCGCCTGGTACCCCTCCTCCCAGACCTCGACCGCCTCCTCCGGCTGGCGGACGGCCGCCAGCGCCTGTCCCAGCCGCAGGTGGGCCGGCACGAAGGTCGCCTCCATGCGGGCCAGGCGCCGCAGGAGCCCGATCGCCTCGCGCTCCTTCCCCTGCTCGATCAGCCGCTGCGCCAGCATGTAGCGGATCCCGAGGTGGTACTTCTTCTCCCCCTTCCGGGAACGGCCCATCTCCGAGAGCAGGTCCTCGATCTTCTGCTGGATCTCCCAGGCCCTGTCCCAGGCCGCCTCGCTGATGCAGATCGCGCGGTACTTGCGGTAGGCGGTGAGCGAGCGCTTCGGGCTGATCTCGATGATCCTGTTCAGGATCGCCTTGGCGTTCTCGATGGCCCCGGACTCCTCGTAGTCGGACACGAGCGAGTAGAGTGGCCTCAGGTCGCCTTCCTTGGCGCGGGCGGCGCGGCGGTGGTACTCGATCGCCTCGGCGTGGCGGCGCATGGTGCGCAGCACCTCGCCCCCCTTGAGCAGCGCCTCGAAATGATCCGGCTCGACCTGGAGGACGGCGTTGAAATGCTCGAGGGCCCGCTCCTCCCGGCCGTTGAGCATCGACTCCACGCCCTGGAGGTAGCGCTCCTCCGCCTCCTGCTGCGAGCGCAGACGGCGGCGCGCGGTCAGGCCGCCGAGCATCCGGCGCACGTCCCGCAGGAGGCCGACCAGGAGCGGCACCAGCATCGACACGCCGCTCACCAGCAGGAAGCTGAACCAGACCGGCAGCGACAGGCCGCGCCCCAGGACCAGAGGCCGGCTCAGGATCTCCTGGTTGAGGGAGTAGAGGACGGAGAGGGCGGCGACGAGGATCGTCCCGGTCATCAGGTAGACGACGGTCCGGATCTTCATCGCACTCCCCGCGTGTGGCACGCCCCGCCGGGGCCGGCTTCTACAGCTGCCCCTTCTCGATCTTCTCCTGGCAGGAGATGCAGTGGCTGGCCCACGGCACCGCCTCGAGGCGCTTCTTGTTCAGATCCTCCCCGCACTCCACGCAGACCCCGTAGGTCCCCTTGCGGATCCGCTGCAGGGCCTCGTCCACCTGCTGCAGCGCCTCGCGGTCGGTGTTGGAGAGCGAGTAGAGGAACTCCTTCGTGTAGGCGCTCGACGCCTTGTCGGCCAGGTCCTGCGTCCCCTCGTCCTCCGTCAGGCGGCCGTAGTTCTTGTTCTTGTTGTAGGCGTCGGTCACCTCGCGCTTCTTGTCGAGGAGGCGTTTCCTGTAGACATCCATCTGCTTCTTCGTCATCGCCATGAACCGTCGTCCTTTCCGCGGTTGTCCCTGCCCGTCTCGGCTCAGGGAATGCCGTAGCGCTTGCGCTTCTCCAGCAGGGTCTTGCGATTGATGCCGAGGACGCGCGCGGCCTCCGTCCGGTTGCCGCGCGTCAGGCGCAAGACCTCACGGATGTACCTCTCTTCGATCTGGGCCAGCGTGAGCCGCTCGCCGGCGGCCTCGGCGACCAGACCCTCCGCCGGGACCGGCTCGATCCGGATCGACTCGGAGGGGATCTCCGCCCCGTCGTCGCGGATGACGGCGCTCTCGAGCACGTTCCGCAGCTCCCTCACGTTCCCGGGCCAGTCGTGGCGCAGCAGCCGGTCGAGCGCCGCCGGCGACAGCCGCTTCGGCGTCTCCTCCGGCCGGCGCGCCAGCTCGCGCAGCAGCTCTTCCGCCAGCACCGGGACGTCCTCGAGCCGCTCCCGCAGCGGCGGCAGCTCGAGACGGATGACGTTCAGCCGGTAGAACAGGTCGTTGCGGAACGCCCCCGCCTCGACCAGCGGCTCGAGCGGCACCTGCGTCGACGCCAGGATCCGCACGTCGATCGCGACGGTCTTGGTTCCCGAGAGCCGCTCGAAGGAGCGCTCCTGCACCACGCGCAGGAGCTTCCCCTGGAGCTGCGGCGCGAGCTCGTTCACGCCGTCGATCAGGATCGTGCCGCCGTCGGCCTGCTCGAACCGTCCGGCCCGCCGCGCCTCCGCCCCGGTGAACGCCCCCCTCTCGTGGCCGAACAACTCGCTCTCGAGCAGCTCGCCCGGGATGTTCGCGCAGGTGATCGTGACGAACGGCCCGCCATGCCGCGGGCTGGCGTCGTGGAGGAACCGCGCCAGCAGTCCCTTGCCGGTGCCGCTCTCGCCGGTCAGGAGGACGTTGGCGTCGCTGCGCGCCACCCGCCGCGCCAGATCGAGCAGGCGGGCCATCCGCTCCGAGCGGTGGACCAGAGGTCCTGCCGAAACCAAGGGCGCGGCCGCGTTCACAGGGGGCTCCTTTCCGCGATTGAGTCGGCTAATTTAAAGGCCGACCTGCGGAATGTCAACCCTTGAGCGCCGCCGGAGTGCCTTTGTTCCTGCGACTTTCCGCGCTCCTCGGCTCGACCCGCGGGGCGTCCCCCCAGAGCCTCTCCAGATTGTAGAAGCCGCGGGTCTCGCGCGTGAAGACGTGCACCACCACGTCGCCGAAGTCGACCAGGATCCATTCCCCCAGGTCGTACCCCTCGACGTGTCCCGGGTGCACCCCCTCCCGCGCCAGCCGCTCGACGATCGCGTCGCAGATCGCCTGGGTCTGGCGGCGCTGCCCTCCCCCGCAGATGACGAAGCAATCGGTGAACGAGGCGATCCCCTTCAGATCCAGGGCGACGGGATCGTCCGCCAGCCTGTCGGCCGCCGCCTCGAGCACCAGCCGGACTTTCTTCCTGAGAAGGATGCGTTTCTCCTTAACGGATTCTGGCTCGCTCTAGTGTACCGCGGACCGCGCCCGGCCGCTCCGCCGCCGCGTCTCCCGTGGCCTCCGCCGGCGCGCCCTCCGCCAGAAGCGACCAGACCCCCTCGAGCAGACCTCCGAGCCCTTTCCCGGTCACCGACGAGATCGGAAAGAGCGGCACCCCGCGGGCGGCGCAGTGCGCCCGCAGCGCCTCGAGCCGCGCCTCGTCCTGGAGCACGTCGATCTTGCCCGCGGCGACCACCCGCGGCTTGGCCGCGAGCTCCTCGCTGAAGGCCAGGAGCTCGCCGTCGATCACCTCCAGGTCGCGAACCGGATCGCGCCCGGAGGCCTCCGAGACGTCGACCAGATGGATCAGGATGCGGGTCCGCTCGACGTGGCGCAGGAATTTGATGCCCAGGCCGGCGCCGGCGTGCGCCCCCTCGATCAGGCCGGGGATGTCGGCCACGACGTAGGTGCGGAACTCCCCGAGGTCGACCACTCCGAGGTTCGGCTCGAGCGTCGTGAAGGGGTAGTCGGCGATCTTCGGATGGGCCGCCGAGATGCGCGAGATCAGGGTCGACTTCCCGGCGTTCGGGAAACCGACGATGCCGACGTCGGCGATCAGCTTCAGCTCGAGCGTCAGGATGCGCTCCTCGCCCGGCGTGCCCGGCTCCGACTCGCGCGGCGCCTGGTGCGTGGAGGTGGCGAAGGCGGAGTTGCCGCGCCCCCCGCGCCCTCCGGCCGCCACCAAAACCCTGCTCCCCGCCGCGACCAAGTCGGCGAGGACGCTGGCGCCGTCCGCGTCCAGGACCACCGTTCCGGGTGGCACCTTGATCACGAGATCCTCTCCGTCGCGTCCCGCCCGGCCGCTCCCCTCACCGTGCCGGCCGCGGTCGGCGACGAAGCGCCTCGTGTAGCGGAAGGCGTTGAGCCCCTTGAGCGACGGATCGGCGACCAGGAAGACCGACCCGCCGTCGCCGCCCGGCCCGCCGTCCGGCCCGCCGCGCGGAACGTACTTCTCCCGCCGGAACGAGACGCAGCCGTTTCCTCCCCTGCCACCGATGACGGTGATCGTCGCCTGGTCCACCAGCATGGGACACCACACCTCAGGACGGGCGGCCCGGCGGTGCGCCCGGACCGCGTGGACAGCTGGGCTAGTTGCTGGATGGGGTCGCGGGGGCGGGAACGACGCTGATGAACTTGCCCAGCCGGCCCCGGTCCTGGAACCGGACGAAACCGTCGATCCGGGCGAAGAGACTGTCGTCCCTCCCCCAGCCGACGTTCTGCCCGGGCTTGAAACGGGTGCCGCGCTGGCGGACCAGGATCGATCCCCCGGTAACGAACTGGCCGCCGAACCGCTTCACTCCCAGACGCTGGGAGTTGCTGTCGCGGCCGTTCCTCGAGCTGCCGCCGGCTTTCTTGTGGGCCATCGCTTCACCTCAATTCGGCGCCGCTCTACCCCGCCTGGATCTCTTCCACGACGACCGCCGTATACCCCTGGCGATGCCCGCGCGTGCGCCGGTACTGCTTGCGCTTTTTCTTCTTGAAGATGAGGACCTTCGGAGCCTTGTCGTGCACCAGGACCCGGGCCACCACCTTCGCCCCCTTCAGGGTCGGCGTGCCGAACCTGAAGCCGCCCTCGGTGCTCACCGCCAGCACCTCGTCGAAGGTCACCGTGTCGCCCACGCCCGCCGCGAGCGTCTCGATCTTGATCCGATCGCCGACGGCGACCTTGTGCTGCTTGCCTCCCGAGGTGATCACGGCGTAGCTCACGAGCGACCTCTTGGTCTCGGTCTCGACCGATCGTTCCTGGACGGAGAGGTTAATTATATCGGCGCGGCAGAAGGCGTGTCAACCCGGGAGGTGCGCCGGGAGGTGCGTCGCGCGGAGCGTCCGGCCCGGCGGCGCTCGTCCGCGTCGTCGATGTTTCGAGTGGTCGGGGGCCGGATCCGGAGGTACAGTTGACGGTAAGGAATCGCGAGCCCGGGCGCGTCCGCCGCTTCTTCCCGGGCAGGGAGGTCCCCATGATCACGACCCTCCGGCGCCACGCGGCGCTGGTCTCTACCGCCGTTCTCCTGTTCCTGCCGGTCGCCCAGGACATCGTCCGGGCGGCCCCGCCGTCGATCGCGCCGGCGGCCTCCACGTCCGCGCCGATCCCGGAGGCGCTGGCCGCCCTCAAGGGAACGCCGGCGACGCTCGATCCCTCGGCCGGTCGCGACCGGCCAGACGATCGGGCTCCCGCGTGGCTCGACACCCAGGCGACCCCGCCCTCCTCGGGCGGGTGGTGGAGCCGGCGCACGACGGCCCAGAAGACCTGGTTCGTCATCGGGCTCGTCGTCGCGGGGGCGGGAATCGCCTACGCGGCCGGCAGCCACTCCAGCAGCCACAGCGGGAGCGGTGGTGGCGGAGGAGGCGGCGGAGGATACTGACGGCGGCCGACATTCGGCCCGGACGCGCCCCGCGCGCGGCGATCATTCCGGCGATTTGCCAAGCACGCGAGTTCGTGGCATGATCGCAACAGCAGTTCGCCCTGAGCCTGCTACAACCCCCATGGCCGGCCTTCAAGTGCGCCGGCCGGCAGGCCGTAGCGCCCTGCGACGCCAGGGCGGAGTAACCCACCACAAACAACCAAGCCCGGCGACGGTTTCGGGCCGCCGGGCCCCCTCATGTTCGCCGGAGAGCCTGACAATCGCCGGGCCCTCATGTTCGGCGCGGGCGAGTCGACGGCTCCCCGTGATCGGGCCGGCCGTACCCGCCGCCTCCGGGGGTCTCGACGACCAGCCGGTCGCCCGGGCCCACCTCGCGGCTGTCGATCGACCGGAGCGCCTCGGTCTCGCCGTTCGTGCGGATGACCCGTTGCGCGCCAGCCATTCCCGGCTCGCCCCCGTCCAGGCCGTACGGACGCCCCGTGCGGTGCTGGCTCAGGATCGACAGGGAGAGCGGCGCCAGGAAGGTGTACTCGCGCACGATCCCGTCGCCGCCGCGGAAGCGCCCGTCCCCACCCGAGCCGCGGCGGACGGCGAACCTGTCGATCCGCACCGGGTAGCGGTGCTCCAGGACCTCGGGGTCGGTGATGCGCGTGTTGGTCATGTGGCTGTGGACGGCGCTCGCTCCGTGGAATCCCGACCCGGCGCCGCAGCCGCCGCCGATCGTCTCGTAGTAGCCGAAGGCATCGTTCCCGAACAGGACGTTGTTCATCGTTCCCTGGCTGCAGGCGGCGAGCCCGAGCGCCTTGAGGAGGGTGTCGACGAGCCGCTGGCTGGTCTCGACGTTCCCTCCCACGATGGCGGGGGCGAGGGCGGGATCGTCCGGGAAGCGCGGGCTCAGGATCCCCTCGGGCAGAACCAGCGTGACCGGGCGCAGCAGCCCCTCGTTCAGCGGGAGCGGCTCCTTGAGGAGCACCCGCAGGAGGTAGATGACCACGCTCCTCACGATGGCGGGGGTCGCGTTCAGGTTGCCGGGATGCACCCCCGAGGATCCGGTGAAGTCGATGACCGCCCGGTCGCCCTCGATGAGGATCGCCGCCCGCAGAGGCGAGCCGTCGTCGAGCCTCTCCTCCGCCGCGTACCGGCCGTCCGGCAGCCTGGCGAGCGCGTCGCGGACGCGGCGCTCCGCCAAATCGGTCAGCGCCCGCATGTAATGCCGCACCGCCGCGTGGCCGTGCTCCTGGGCGAGGACCAGGAGCGCCCCGGCGCCGGCGTGGTTCGCGGCCACGGCCGCGCGCAGGTCGGAGAGGTTGTCCTCGACGGCGCGCGACGGGAAGGGGGACGATTCCAGCCGCCGCCGGATCTCCTGCCAGAGCGGCGCTCCGCGGCGGATCAGGTAGGAGGGCGGGATCACGACCCCTTCCTCGATCAGGGTCCGGGCCGAGGGAGGCATCGACCCCGGCCGCGTCCCGCCGATCTCGGCATGGTGGGCACGGCTGGCGACGTAGCCGAGGAGCGCCCGGCCGCGGAAGACCGGCGTGACGACGGTCACGTCGGGCAGATGCGATCCGCCGAAGACCGGATGGTTGGTGACCACGACGTCGCCCGGCTCCATCGCCAGCGCCTCGCGCAGCCGCCGGACGCAGAGCCCCAGCGCCCCCAGGTGGACGGGGATATGCGGCGCGTTCACGACCAGCTCCCCTTCGGCGTCGAGCAGGGCGCAGGAGAAGTCGAGCCGCTCCTTCACGTTCGTCGAGACGGCGGTGCGCCCGAGCCGCTCGCCCATCTCCTCGGCGATCGCCGCGAGCCGGTTGGTGAAGAGCTCGAGGCGGACCGCCTCGGGCCGGGCGGAGTCGGAAGGGCCAGCGTCCGCCCGCGCCCCGCGCCCCTGCGCCGCGTCGGCGCGGCGGAGGACGAGCGCCCCGGCGCGATCCACCTCGGCACGCCAGCCCGGCTCGACCACGGTGGCGCTGTGCCGCTCGAAGACGAGGGCGGGGCCCGCGAAACGCGCGCCGGCTCGCAGCGCCTCCCGCTCGAAGGTCGACACCTCGCGCCAGCCGCCGCCGAAGTGGGCCCGGCGCGTCGCGGCCGTCAGCGGCGCGACCTCTTCACCCGCGGCGTGGGGCGCCGCATCGCCGGCGGAGGGGGGGCGCGAGGACGCCGCGACCCGCAGCGACTCCACCTCCACGGGGCGCCCCTCGGGGCGGTGTCCGTAGAGGGAGGCGTAGCGCTTCTCGAACGACTGACGCAGAGGGACGCGCGGGTCGTGCTCGACGGCCACCGCCGCGTCCTGGCCGACGAAGCGCAGGCAGGCGATGCGGCGGCGGATCTCAATCTCGCCGGAGGGGATCCCCTCCGCCTCCACGGCGCACCGGGCCTCGCGGGCCAGGCCGTCGAAGCGCTGCTCGAGGTCGGCCTCGACCTCCGCGAGGGGGCGGAGGACCTGCCGCTCGGCGAAGCGCTCCACGGCGGCGTGGGCGAGCCCTTCGGCGCTGAGGAGCCCGGGGTCGCGAGGTACGACGATGGTGCCGACGCCGAGACGGGCGGCGACGCCGCAGGCATGCTGGCCACCGGCTCCGCCGAAGGCGACGAGCACGTAGTCCGCCGGGTCGTAGCCGCGGCGCAGCGACACCCGGCGGATGGCGCCGGCCATCAGCTCGTCGGCGATCTCGAGGAGCCCGGACAGCAGCGCCTCCGGCGCCGGAGGAGCCTGGCCGCGGGACGGGTGCTCTCCCGAGGGCTCTCCCTGCGACGCGGCCAGACCGCGGCGCAGGCTCTCGAACGCCGCCCCGGCCCGCTCCGGGACGATCGGGATCTCGAAGCGCCCCGGGTCGAGCCGTCCGAGGAGAAGGTTGACGTCGGTGAGGGTCACGGGCCCGCCGGCGCCGTAGCAGGCGGGGCCGGGGCTGGCGCCGGCGCTGCGCGGACCGACCCGCAGACGGCCGCCGTCCGTCCAGCAGACGGAGCCCCCGCCGGCGGCGACGGTCTCGATCGCCAGCGCCGGTGCGGCGACGCGCGCCCCGCCGACCCGGTGCTCGAACAGGTACTCGTGGTCGCCGTCGAAGCGGGCGACGTCGGTGCTCGTGCCGCCCATGTCGAAGGTGATGAGGCGGTCGAACCCGGAGCGCCGCCCGGCCAGGGCCGCGCCGATGACGCCGCCCGCCGGGCCGCTCAGGAGCAGGTCCTTGGGGCGGACATCCGTGGCGGCGTGCAGCCCTCCGGCGCTGGTCATCAGGTGCAGCCGGCCTGCCGCGAGGCTCGAGCGCACCCGCGTGAGGTATCCGCCGACGACCGGCGCCAGGCCGGCGTCGACGACGGCGGTCTCGGCGCGCGTCAGGAGCGTGATCACGGGGGCGATCTCCGCCGAGCAGGAGACATGGCGGAAGCCGCAGCGCAGCAGGAGGTCGCGGAGCCGCGTCTCGTGATCCGGGTCCCGGTAGCTGTGCAGGAGGGCGATCGCGGCGGCCTGGAACCCCTCCCGGACCAGCCGGGTCGCCTCATCGACGAGCCCCCGCGCGTCGAGCGGCCGGAGGACGGAGCCATCGGCGGCGAGACGTTCCGGAACCTCGACCACGGCCTCGTACAGCGGCTCCGGCGCGCGGACGTCGAGGGCGAACAGATCGGGACGCTGCTGCGTGCCGATCCGCAGGAGATCGCCGAAGCCGCGAGTGATGAAGAGGGCGGTCCGGGCGCAGCGCCGCTCGAGCAGGGCGTTGGTCCCGAGCGTGGTCCCCAGCCGGAGCGTCGCCGCCGGCAGCGGTGCGCCGGGCGGCGTGCGCGTCAGGAGCCGCGCCGCCAGGACCGGCGCTTCCTCAAGGGAGATCAGCTCGAACGGGGAGCCGCGGAGGAGCTCGTCCCGCGAGGTCCCGTCGGGCGCGATCGCTCCCAGCGGCGGGCCGGTGAGATCGAGGGTCGAGGCGGCCGGGTCGTAGCGCTCCACGCGCCGATCCTCCACCGGCGTCCCGGGCACCGGTCCTTCCGCCGCGAGGAGCCGGAACCGGAAGCCGCGCAGGAGATCGGAGGCGGGGCCAGGAGCGGGGCCCGCGCCGGCCTCGCCGGCCCGTTCCGGGGGCGCATGCTCCTGGTGCAGCGACACCCGGAGCCGGGTCGGTCCGAGCGTTCGGTCGACGATTCCCCGCAGGGCACCGCTGCTCAGGATCTTCACGCGGTGCCCCCGGCCCTGCGGATCGATCGCGAGGCCGTCGGTGAAGGTGCCGCCGGTGTCGATCGCGATCCGCCACTCCGCGTGTCGGGTCACGGACCTCAGTAGCCGTCGAACTCGTCGGTTCGGAGCCGGGCCGGATCGGCCCCCGCCCCGGCGAGCGCGCCGGCGACCGCCGCGACGATCCCCGGCGGCCCGGCGACGTAGACGATCGCGCGCGTGAGATCGTCGACCGTCTCTCCCAGGAAGGCGGCGTCGACCCGGCGTCTCGCGCCGCTCCACGAACCCCGCGAGCGCTCCGCCTGCGTCATCGTCGGGACGTAGGTGACGTTCGGGTGCGCCGCGGCCACGCGATCGATCTCCTCGTGGAAGGCGGTCCCTTCCGGAGTGCGGTTGGAGTAGACGAGGGTGATGCGGTGCGCCAGACGGCGGGCGACGGCGTCGAGGAGGATGCTCCGGAGCGGCGTGATGCCGATCCCCCCGGCGATCAGCACCGCCGGGACGGCCGGATCGTCATGGAGCGTGAAGTCGCCCGACGGACCGAGGATCTCGCACGGCGTCCCGAGAGGCACCTCCGCGAGGGAGCGCTTGAGGGCATGCTCGGTCATCCGCGTGGCGATCGCGAGGTGCCCCGCCTCCTGGGGCGGCGAGCAGAGGGTGAAGGCCCGGCGGTTGCCGCGCGCGTCGGTGAAAGGCGGGTCGGGCAGGATGAGGGTGACGAACTGGCCGGCCTTGAAGTCGAAGCCGGCGGGCCGCTCGAAGAGGAATTCCATCGTCCTCTCCGCGACCGGGCGCCGATCGATCAGACGGGTCGCGTGCTTCGGCATCGGGGCTCCGAGCTTCCTCCAGGATCCACTCTATCACCCACGCCGGAGACCGGCGATCACCGCTGGCGGGGACCGGGCCGGGGCACCTGCTAGAATCCACGGTCGCTTCGTCGATGGCCCATGAGGGATCGCTTCTCGAGGTGTCGGCGGTGGGCGCTCTTCGCAGGGTGAGCGGGCTTCACACGGGGAGCCTACCGCGGCGGGTGACGCTCCCGGCCATCTCGATGGCCGCCGCCCTGATGCTCGCGGCCACGGTGCCCGCCGCGGCGACGGGGGACGGCGCGGGCCCGCTGATCACCGTCGAGGTCGGAGCGTGCGCGCTGCAGGCGCCCCCGGCGCTTCGCGTGACGCTTGACGCCCTGGCGCGGCGGGCCGCCGTGCTGCTGCCCCGGGTCGAGGCCGATCTCGGCATCCGCCCGGCGGCGCGCTACCGCATCGTCCTGATCCCGCCCGGCGCACTGCGCGATGAGGAGCTGCGCGCGCTCGATCTCGAGGCGCCGCCCTGGGCCGCGGGCTTCCTCCTGCCGGCGAGGCGCGTCGGCGCAATCCGGGTCGCCCAGGCGGACAGCTATCCTTACGCCGATCTCGCCTCGGTCCTGGCGCACGAGGCGACGCACATGCTCCTGCACGACGCGGCCGGGGGCGGCCTGCCGCGCTGGTTCGGGGAGGGGGTGGCGACGGGGGTCGAGCGCTCGTGGGGGCTGCGCGACGTCCTGGTCTACTCCTCCTCGCTGCTCACGGGCGCCCTGCCGCGCCTCTCCGAGCTGGACGCGGCGTTCGACGCGTCCGACGACCGGGCGCGGGCGGCCTATGCCGCGTCGTTCGATTTCCTCCTGTGGACCGTGCGCCGGCACGGGGAGAACGTCGTCCGCGACATCATCCGCGAGGCGGGCGCACGCCCCTTCCCCCAGGCATGGGAGGCGGCCACCGGCACGCCGCTCGAGCGCTCCGAGGCGCAGTGGCGCCGGGGAAGCCTGCTCCTGTATCGCTGGATTCCGGCGCTGACCGGGACCACGACCCTCTGGATCGGCATCACGCTCCTCGCGCTCTTCGCCGGCGCGCGCCGCCGCGCCCGTTCCCGCGCGATCGAGGCCCGCTGGGAGGCGGAGGAGCGGCAGGCCGGGCGCGGAACGCCGGACGAAGGATGGCCGGAAGGCGAGCCGGCGCGGGACGACCCTTCGGAGCGCGAGCCGCCGGACTGAACGTCGTGCGGGGCGGCCTCAGCTCGAGAGACCGATCCCCATGGCGTCGAGGCAGCGGAGGAGGAGCCCCGGCCTGCCGCCGGCGTCGACGCGGCGGAGCGCCTTCGTGACCAGGCGCACGGCCAGCGAGCGGAGCGGCTCCGGCGGGTAGGGGAACGGCTTCCTGCGCACCATCGCGAGATCGAGGAGCGGGCTCGGCCGCTCGAGGGCCATGTGCGCGAGGATCTGGCCGGCGAGATGGCTGCTGGCGATGCCGTGCCCGGTGTATCCGAGCCCGTACAGGACGCGGCCCGCGTGGGCCGAGCCGAAGAACGGCGTGAAGCGCGTCGTCGAGCAGATCGGCCCGCCCCAGGCGTACGGGAACTCCAGGTCGCCGAGCGCGGGGAAGTGCCGGAGGAAGCTGTCGCGGAGCTCGGCGTAGTGACGATCGGAGTGATCGCACGAGGCGTCGACCCGGTCGCCGCGGTAGTAGGCGGCCTCGCTCGTGCCCCACAGGATGCGATGGTCCGCGGTCAGACGGTAGTACTTGAAGAAGGTGCGGACATCGCTCACGCCCCGGCGCCGCCGCCAGCCGATGCGGGTCCTCTGTTCCGGCGTGAGCGGCTCGCTCACCAGGATGTAGTCGTAGAGCGGGATGAAGCGGCTGCGGAGGCGCGGGAAGATCTGGTGCGTGTAGGCGTTCGTCGCCAGGACGACTCTGCGCGCCACGACCTCGCCGCCGGCCGTCCGCACCCGGACGGCGCCCGCGCGGCCGCCGCGCCGTGATCCGGCATCGAGGCCGGTCACACGCGTCTGCTCGAAGACGATCGTTCCCTGGCGGGCCGCCTCGCGCTTGAGCCCCTCGACGAGCTTGACCGGATTCAGGATGCCGCAGTGCGGATTGAGCAACCCACCGTGGTAGCGCGCGCAGTCCAGCTCCGCGCGAACCTCGGCCGCGTCGAGGAGACGGTAGTGCGTCATGCCGAGACTCCAGGCGCACTCGGCCGCTTCGCGCAGCTCGTCGATTTGCGCCGGCGACAGCGCCACGTGCAGCTGGCCGGTGCGCTCGACGTCGCACTCGATGCCGCGCTCGGACAGGAAGCGCAGCAGGCCGTCGGTGTTCTCGCGTCCGAGCCGTGCGAGCGCCTGCGCCTCGGCCCTGCCGAAGTGGGCGATGGCCAGGGCGTGTGAGTGGTCCAGGCACTCGCCGAGCATGCCGGCGTTGCGGCCGCTCGCCCCGTACGCGGCGATCCCCTGCTCGAGGACCACGACCTCGAGCCCCGGATCGAGCTGCTTGAGGAAGGTGGCCGTCCAGAGGCCAGTGAATCCGGCGCCGATGATGACGACGTCGGCCTCGCGCCGCCCCACGAGGGGCGGATCGGGGGGACGCCTTCGGGTGGCGAGCCAGTAGCAGGCCTGCTCGATCGGGCGGCTTTCGCGGGACACGCCGGGCAGTCTACGCAGGAGAAGGCGGGGAGTAAATGGCTGAGGCGCACGACGAGTCGCGCTGAGGCGACCCTCCGTCAGCGGCGCTTGTAGGTTCCCATCAGCTCCGCCTGCGCCAGGATGTGCCCCCGCATCGCCCTCTCGAGGTCTTCCTTGGTCGTGCTCGCGGGGAGCACGAGCGTCGTGTCGAGGGCGTGGAGCCTGAAGTAATAGCGGTGCGTGCCCGAAGGAGGACAGGGGCCGCCGTAGCCGATCCTCCCGAAGTCGGTCGTCCCCTGTTTCGTGCCGTCGGGGAGCGACTCCTTCTTCGACAGGCTCTCGGCGAGAGCGCGCGCGCTCGCCGGGATATTCCAGACGACCCAATGGACCCACACGCCTCCGGGCGCGTCGGGGTCGTCGGAGACCAGGGCGAAGCTCTTCGTCCCGGCCGGGGGCTCCGACCAGGAGAGCGGCGGTGAGGCGTCCTGGCCGTCGCAGGTGTGCCTGGACGGTATGGGATGTTCCGCGGTGAAGGCCTGACTCTTGAGTTCCATGTTGGTGGACTCCGTCTTCGAGGGCTCGAGGGTCGCGCTCCCCGCCACCGACGCCAGCGCCGAGGACGTCACGACGAAGAACACGAGAGCCTTGCGTTCGAGGGCCACGGGCGCCAGGATGCCGGCGACGCTGAGCGTGAAGGACATGCGTCGATGATACATCGACCGGCCGCGAGGGGCGCCCCACGATCGACCGGGCCGTTTCGGTCCCTCGAAGAATTTCATGGCGGCCGGGCCGATCCGGAGGTAGAAGAGTCGCGTACGACGGACGTGGTCGGCCACCTGGCGGGCGGACTCCGCAGGCCGGCCGACTCCCTACCGTTCCCGGCGCCGTCATGAGGAAGGAGACGCCCATGAAACGGCTCTTGCCAGACCTCCGAGGCTCCCGCATCGCCGCTGGAATCCCTGCGCCCCTGATCGCCTGCGCTGCCGTCCTCACCCTTGCCGCCACGCTCACGACGGCCGGCGCCGACTGCACCGGCGTCGCTCCCGCCGGCAACACCGGCCTGAAGACGGTCGCCGTCGCCACCGGGCTCACGGGGCGCCCGCTCTTCGTGGCGTCGCCCCCGGGAGACGGGAACCGGCTCTTCATCCTCGAGCAGAACGGTCTCATCCGGATCAAGAAGCGCGGCGACCCGCCCGGCCAGATCACGACGTTCCTGGACATCAGCGCCAGGGTCCAGGCCTCGACCACACACAACGAGATGGGTCTCCTGGGCCTGGCTTTCGATCCCGACTACGCGAGCACCGGCCTCTTCTACGTGAACTACACGGAGGGACCGGTGCTCGGTCCATGGTTCACCGTCGTCGCCCGCTACTCGGTGTCGGGCACCAGCCCGGACGTCGCGGATCCGAATAGCGAGGCGCGCCTGCTCCGCTTCGCCCAGCCACAGGACAACCACAACGGCGGACAGCTCCAGTTCGGTCCCGACGGGTTCCTTTACGTATCGACCGGCGACGGCGGCGGCAGCGGTGACGTGCACGGGACCTGCGGCAACGGCCAGGACAGGACGACGCTCCTGGGCAAGATGCTGCGCCTGGACGTCCGCGGCGTCGCCCCCCTGAGCCTCCCTCCCGACTGCGGAGGATCCGGGGCCAACTACCGGATCCCGGCGGACAATCCGTTCGCGGACGGCCTGGGCGGGAGCTGCGACGAGATCTGGACCTACGGCCTGCGCAACCCCTGGCGATCGGCGTTCGACGCGGCGACCGGCGACCTCTACATCGCCGACGTCGGCCAGAACTGCTGGGAGGAGGTCGATTACCTCCCCGCGGGCGCCGGGGGAGCCGGAGGCGGCGGGCAGAACCTCGGATGGCGGCAGATGGAGGCGACGCACTGCTTCAACGTCTCGCAGCAGAGCAACTGCGATCCCCCCGCCGTCTCCTGTTCGGGCGTGCCGCCCTGCCACGACCCGAGCCTCGTTCTGCCGGTCTTGGAGTATGGCCACAACCTCGGCTGCTCGATCACCGGCGGGTACGTCTACCGCGGCTGCCTGATGCCGAACTTCGCCGGGACCTATTTCTACGGGGACTTCTGCGCCGGCTTCGTCCGCACGTTCCGGATCGCCGGCGGGGTCGTCACCAACCCTGCGGACCGGACCCTCGAGCTCGACCCGGGCCATACCCTGTCCAACAGCCTGACGAGCTTCGGAGTGGATGATCAGGGGGAGATCTACATCAACGATCGCGACGGGACCATCTTGCGGATCCTTCCGCCCTTCCGCGACCTCGAGGTGGCGGGGACGGGGACGGCCCGGCCACTGACGCTCGATCCCGCGGGCTGGACCTGGGAGGACCTGCAGTTCGCGACCATGCACCCGGTCGCCTTCTACAGGGTCTATCGCGGTGTCCCGAGGGGAGACTTCACCTGCATCTTCACCACGCCCGAGCCGCGCTGGATCGGCGGCGACCCCGGCGTTCCGGCGCCCGGCGCCGTCTTCGCCTACGTCGTCACCGCCGTCAGTCCCGACGGCCAGGAGACCAGAAGCGGCGATCCGCCGCAGAGCCTCCTGCCCGGCACCTGCCCCTGACGCGCGCCCTCGTGACGGGATGCCGGGCCGTGACGCGGCCGTCGGTCGAGGTCACGGAGGAGGTACGCGATAGACGGCCACCGATCCGGACAGGCTCACGCCCAAGCCGTACCCGCGCGGGTTCTCGACGGTCAGCGTCGCCGCGTCCTCGACCCAGCAGGAGGCGCGCTGCGACTGCCGCTCGGGCTGGTTCTCGCACGTCGCTCCCGCCCAGGAGAGCGTGACGCCCTGGCTCACCTGAACGGAGGGTTTGACGTCGACCTCGACGCGGTAGGCGCCCCGCTTCAGGTTCCAGACGCGCTTCGCGCCGTCTTTGAGCTCCAGCCGCTCCGAGACGATCCTGTCGACCACCTCGACCGGGGTGACGGCGCCGATCGGGCCCGCGGCGGCCTTGACCATCGCCTTGCCCACCGCGATCGGTTTCGCAACGTCTCCCTGGACCTCGACGACGGACGGGTCGGAGGAGGTCATCTGCAGAGGAACCTCGGGCAGCGGCCGGCCTCCCTCGCCCAGCGCCCGCGCGCGCAGCGCCGTGGGCGCGCTCCCGAGGATCAGCTGCAGCTCGTGAGGCATGACGATCTCGGTCGGGATCCGGCACTGCACGGGCACCCTGGTGGTGAGGCCGCCGCCCGCGAGGGTGAGCGTGCCGTCTCCGGTCGTGAGGCAGCGCAGCGTGCCGGTCGACGAGACCTCGACGATCTCCGCGGGGCTCGCGGACCAGGAGACCGTCCCGCTCAACGCCTGGCCCTTCGCGTTGGCCAGCGTCGCGGCGAGGGGGTGGAGGCTCAGGTCGATGACGGGAGAGGGAGGAGCGGTGAAGTCGATCCTGGCGGGGGTCCTGTCGGCGCATCCCACGGCCATCGCGGCGATCAGAATGGCCCCAGGGAGGCCGGCCTGCGAGGGTGACACGGGTCGGTGCCGCACAAGTGCCCGAACCTTAGCGGAGAGCGCGCGGACCTGTCAAGGCCGGCGATCGGTTTGACACCGCGGCTTCGACCGGTCAGACTGAAGGGCATCGGACGATCGAATGGGAGGGAAGAATGCACAGGACGAAGAACGACCTGTCGGAGAAGGTGCGGACCCAGATCGTGGGACTCCTCCAGGAGCGCCTGGCGGACTGCATCGATCTGGTGATGCAGACCAAGCAGGCGCACTGGAACGTCAAGGGCCCCGCCTTCATCAGCCTCCACGAGCTGTTTGACGCGATCTACGACCGCAACGTCGACCACGCCGACCTGATCGCGGAACGCATCGCCCAGCTGGGCGGGATCGCCGAGGGGACGATCCGCTCCGCGGCCAAGCGATCCAAGCTGCAGGAGTATCCGCTCGCGATCGCGAACGGCAAGGACCACGTGGAGGCGCTGTCCCGCGCCCTCGCCTACTTCGGGGAGACCGCGCGCAAGGCGATCGACCAGGCGGGGGAGGTCGGCGACATGGACACCGCCGACATCTTCACCGAGATCTCGCGGGGGATCGACAAGGACCTCTGGCTCGTCGAGGCGCATCTCCAGGCCGAGCACTGAGTCGTCGCCGAGCGGCCCTGGACGCGGCGCGCGCGGGCACCACGGCGCCGTGGCGCCTCAAGGCCGCTTCACGACCTTGCCGCCGATCATGACGAAGGTCACGCGCGTCATCTCGGAAATGTCCTTGAGCGGGTCGCCGGCGACGGCGACGAGGTCTGCGAGCTTCCCCGCCTCGACGGTGCCGAGGCGGTCGTCCCAGCGCAGCGCCTCGGCGCCGATGCGCGTTCCGGCCTGGATCGCCTGCATCGGCGTCATCCCCGCCTTCACGAGGGACGCGAACTCGTGCGCGGCGAGATCGGGGGCGTAGGCGCCGAAGTCCGAGCCGACCCCGATCTTGACGCCCGCGCGGATGGCGTCGCCGACGCGGCGCGTGAACTCGGCTTGGTGCTTGCGGCTCAAGTCGACCATCTTCTGCATCTCGGCGCTCTCGCTGCCGCGCTCCGCGTAGTACTCGCCGACGTACATGGTGGGGACGAGGAAGACGCCGCGCTCCTTCATCAGGGAGATCGCCTCGGCGTCCATGAAGGTGCCGTGCTCGATGCTGCGCACGCCGGCGCGGATCGCCATCTTGATCCCCTCGGCGGCGTGCGCGTGCGCCATGACCGGCACGCGGCGGCGCGAGGCCTCGTCCACCGCCGCCTTGAGCTCCTCGGGGCTGAAGTGGACGTCGCCCGGACTGTCGCCGGTCGACATGAAGGCGCCGGTCACGAGCAGCTTGATCCAGTCGCTGCCGTACTTGATCTCCTCGCGCACCGCCTTGCGCATCTCCTCCGGACCGTCGACCACCAGGCCGTCGGCGATCAGGTGCTGCTCCGGTGACATGAAGTTGATGTCGCCGCCCCCGCCGGTCACCGAGATGTAGTGCGCCGCGCCGCTCATGCGCGGCCCGACGAACAGCCCTTCATCGATCGCCCGGCGGAGGTCCATCGGCGCGTAGAAGACGTCGCCGTCTCCGGGGACGCGCACCGTGGTCCATCCGGCCGAGAGATCGTCCTGCACCGCCTTCAGCCCGCGCAGCGCCTTGTACGCGGACGACCAGCGCAGATGGTCGATCTGGTAGCTGTCGGTGCTCTCGAGGGGGTGACAGTGCAGATCGATGAGGCCGGGCATGACGGTGGCGGAGCCGAGCTCGATCACCTCGATCCCCCGGGGGAGGATGTCGGGCCCGCCGACCTTGACGATCTTCTCCCCCTCGATCAGGATCGCAGCGTTCTTGAGCGGCCGGTCGCTCCGCCCGTCGATGAGCTGACCGCAGAGGATCCCCTTGACCGCCGGCTTCGCGGGGGACGCGGTCGCGGCCGCCGCCGGCTCCGCGGTCTTCGCCGGCGCGGCGGCGGCCGGGTCCGCCGTGGCCTCCCCGGGCCCGGCGAGCCCCGCCGCGAGGAGCATCGCCATCACACCGGCCGCGCGGCAGAAAGGCCGCCGGCCGCCCTCCTGTCTCTGGTCTCGTTTCATCAGGCGCTCCTCCAGGAATCGCGACTCGCATCTTATCGGAAAATGCCCGATCGCCGGACGGCGGAGCGGCGATCGGCACGCGCGAGGACCGGTCGCAGAACAGGGCGCACACGGCGACCCAGGCGCGCTATAATGCGCGGGAGTGCTGAACCGCCCCACCGTCCATAGAGGAGGGACTATGAAGAAACTAGCTCTGCTGGTAGCCGCGGCGGCCGTCATCGGCCTGGTCCTGGCCCATCCGACACCCGTGTCGGCGGCCGGGAAGACCCATCAGATGACAGCCACGGTCGTCTCCATCGACCTCGAAGGGAAGAAGATCACCATCAAGGACGACAAGGGAGAAGAGAAGACCGCCCCCGTCCTGGGAAAGGCGGTCGCAAGCCTGAAGACCCTGAAGGCCGGCGACAAGGTCGACATCACCTGCCAGGACAACGAGAAGGGCGAGCATCAGGGTGTGAGCGCGATCAAGGTCGAGAAGTCCTAGAGCGGATCACAGGGCGGCCGCGAAGCCGCCCGGGAACTGACGAGCGCGGGGTCCCAGGTGGGGCGGGGCCCCGCGCTCTTCTTGTTTGAGGGCGAGGATCGGGCCCGAGAGACTCCCCGATGGTCCGCTCCCCGATGGTCCGCTTGACATTCGAATAGAAAATTTGTATAAGGCACGTAAATTTTCATCGACATAATACCGTGCCGATCCAGGTTGATCGCGAGCCGATGCGGCCGATGAGTGTCAACGTTCCTCCCGTGGACCTCGGGGTCGGATACCGTCTGCCTGAACCGCCCGCGACGAGCATAAAACGCGATCCGGGAGCAGAGTCTTGCTGCCCGGATTGATTAAGTTCGCAGGAGTGGAGCCTTGACGCTCCACCAAGGAGGGGACGGGCCATGGACATGAGAAGGATCACGGTGATGACCTCGTTTGTGGTGAGTGCGGGGGTGACCGGGATCGGAGGCGACGAAGGACGCATCCCGCTTTTCACCGTAACGACCATCAACCAGCCGGGGTACTACATCGTCACGAGAGACATCGCGAGCGCTTCGTCGACCACCATCATCATCCAGTCGAGCAACGTGACGGTGGATCTCAACGGGCACACCCTCTCGGCACCGGCGGCCGCCAATGTGATCGGGCTGACGGGCGGCGCGAATACGGGAGTGACGATTCGCAACGGTCGCATCCTGAACGGCGCCCGCGGCGTCGGTGGTGGGGGGGGAGGGACCCCGCTGAGTCTCCGAGTCGAGGGAGTGGAGATCGCGAACTCGTCGGATGCGGGGATCAGTATCGACGGCGCCGCGGTTTCCGTGGACGTCATCGGATGTCACATCCACAATGTGGCCAGTGACGGCATCCATGTCTCGAATTCGACGGCGGACTTCCGTGGCAGGTTTCTCGACAATACGATCGAGGACGTGGGCGGGAACGGCCTGAATCTCTTCGGCCTGCGGGGTGGCGAGGTCCGGCGGAACGTGGTGCTGAACCACGGGTCCTCTCTCCCGAACGCAGCCGGCATCCTCTTGTCCGGTGTCGCCTCCTCGGAAGCGGGCGGCAACATCGTCGAGGACAACACGGTCAACGCCGTGGTGGGCGTGAACGACGAGGACGGGATCCGCATCGAGCCGGGTTCCCAGAACAACCTCATCGTCGGCAACGTGGTGCGGCGGAACGGCCGCTTCGGGATCTGGTCCCAGGCGAGCGAGGCGCGGCTGGAGAGGAATCTGGCGGACCACAGCGGCGGCAGCGGGTTCGAGGTCGGCAACGGAGCTTCCGGAGCACGCAATCACCTGGAGGCCAACCAGGCGCAGGCGAACGGTGGCTGCGGCATCAACTTCGAGAACCTCAATACGCATGCCTATAGGAACAACATCGTGCGCAGCAACACGGGCGGCGGCATCTGCAATGGCGCGGCGCCGAACACGGACGCCGGTGGCAATATCCTCTAGCCCTGTGCCGAAGGAGGCTTGCCGTGGAAACGAAGGTTCGATTCCTGGCGGCGCGGGGGCGCGCCCGAGCGGGCGCGGCGTTCGCGCTCGTTCTGCTGGCCGCCCCTCCCCTCGCCCGAGCGGTGTCCTACTACCTGGTGACCGACGTGCCGGCGACGCTCGGGGGGACCGACCACACCACGAGCCAGATCCTGCGCAGTGACAGCGCGGTGTACACGGTGGCCCTGGATCTCGGCGGCGACGACGCACAGCTCTCGGGGCTTCACCGGCGGACCGACGGGGTCTGGCTTCTGTCCAACTCGACTCCCTTCTTCCTCGGGGCCACGGCGGTCACGACCCGAGACGTGGTCGCGTTCGACGGGACGACGTTCTCGGTCTACTTCAACGGGGTCGCGGCAGGCATTCCCGAGTACGCCCGGATCGACGCGCTCTTCCTCGACAGCGGAGGGAGCCTCGTGTTCTCCTTCGACGTCCCCGTGAACCTGGGCGGGGTCGAGTACAGCGCCTCGGATCTGGTCCGGTTCAGCGGCGGATCCTTCTCGATCTTCTGGGACGCCGAGGCCGCCGGCGTGCCTCCCGACGCCAACGTCGTGGGGGCGGACCGCGACAGCGCGGACAAGCTGGTGCTTGCCTTCGACGTGTCGACGAGCCTGGCGGGGGTGGATTTCTTCCCGGGCCAGCTCGTGCAGTGGAACGGAGGCACGAGCTTCGGCAATTACTTCATGGACGGAAGCTGGCCCGCCGACGCGCAGCTCCACGACTTCGGCTTCGTGCCGGCCGCCGGCGTGGTGCCGGACGGGAGCGGCGTGACCACGCCGCTGACGGTCAAGCTGGCAGCCGGGACCCTCTCCCTGGCGTGGGGCGGGTCCTGCGCGACGGCCGACACCGACTACGAGGTCTACGAGGGGACCCTGGTGCAGCCGTTCGCCTACAACCACGCGCAGAAGTTCTGCACGACGGGAGGCGCGACGTCATCCATTTTCCCCGCGCCCGCGGCGAGCACCTACTATCTCGTGGTTCCGAAGAACACGGTGAGCGAGGGGTCGTATGGAAAGGCCACCGGCGGCGCGGAGCGGCCGCAGGGCGTCCCGGCCTGCCTGCCGCAGCAGATCGCCCTCACCTGCCCCTAGAGCGGGCGTCATGTGGAGGAGCTCGATAAAGAAGGAGCCGCCGAGAATAAAGCTGGACATCCAGCTGCATTGCCTCTATGATGACCCTGCAACTGAACCGCGAGCAGGCAGCCTTCGCCTTCCGGAGTCGACCCGCTCAGGAGCGGGTTCCAGCCTAAACCGCTAGAACCATAACGTTTCCCCAAGGTTCACGACGCAAGTACCGCTGCGGCCTCGAGGCCGCGATCACAGGCCGCCGCCGGTCATGGGATCGGCGGGCGGCCACGAACCGCCGGGCGCCACGTGCGCCGGCTACAGAAAACGCCGCGCGCCAGAGGCGCAGGCAGAACAGAGCGCCGGTCGCCAAGAGCGCCGGCGAAAGGAGAGTCACCATCGTGTCATTCACAGAGTTGGGCCTCGCGCCCGAGATCACGCGCGCCGTGCGCGAAGAGGGGTACGAGGCGCCCACGCCGATCCAGGAGAAGGCGATCCCCGGCATCCTCGCCGGCCGCGATCTCATCGGCTGCGCCCAGACCGGCACCGGCAAGACCGCCGCCTTCACCCTGCCGATCCTCCACCGGCTTCGCGCGGGAGCGTCGGCCGAGCCTCGCGCGGGAGCGCGCGGCCGGCTGCGGGCGTTGATCCTGACGCCCACGCGCGAGCTGGCCCAGCAGATCGGAGAGTCGCTGCGGGCCTACGGCCGCCACCTGCGCCTGGAGTCGGCGGTCATCCATGGCGGCGTCGGCCATGCCCCTCAGGAGGAGAAGGTGCGTCGCGGGGTCGATATCCTCGTGGCGACGCCGGGGCGGCTCCTGGATCACATGGGGCGCGGCTACGTCGATTTCCGGAGCCTGGAGGTGCTGGTCCTGGACGAGGCGGACCGCATGCTCGACATGGGGTTCATCCGCGACGTGCGCCGCATCGTGGGAGCGCTTCCGGTCCGCCGCCAGACGCTGCTCTTCTCGGCCACCATGCCCGACGAGATCCGGCGCCTCGCGAAGGAGATCCTGCGCGACCCGGTCAACGTCGAGGTGGCGCCGCGCCGCTCGGCGCCGGCCAAGGGAGTGCAGCAGACGCTGCTGCCGGTCCCCCACGGGCGCAAGCGCGACCTCATGGCGCACCTGCTCGCGACCGAGGCGCGCGGCCTGACGCTGGTCTTCACGCGCACCAAGCACGGGGCCAACAAGCTGGCCCGCCACCTGGAGGGGCACGGCCACGCGGTGGCGCTGCTGCACGGCAATCGGAGCCAGTCCCAGCGCACCCGGGCGCTCGACGCCTTCAAAGGCAACCGCGCCCGGATCATGGTCGCCACCGACATCGCCGGCCGCGGCATCGACGTCGAGGGGATCGCCCACGTGGTCAACTACGATCTGCCGAACGTGCCCGAGGACTACGTGCACCGTATCGGCCGCACCGCGCGCGCCGGGGCCACCGGCGCCGCCCTCTCGCTCGTGTCGCCGGAGGATCAGCCTCACGTGCGCGGGATCGAAGCCCTGATCGGCCACGCCATCGAGCGCCGCGTCGTGCAGGGGTTCGCGGAGAGCGCTGGCGGACCGCATCGCCCGGACGCACCGCATCGCCAGGATGCACCCCATCGCCCGGACGCACCTCCGCGCGCTGCCGCACCGCCGCGCCCCTTTGCCGCCCCCGCGGCCCGACCATCTCCGACGCGAGGGTGGGGCAGGAGAGGAAGGGGCGTCAGGCGCCGGGCCTGAGCCCGGGACGGGTCTGAGCCTGCGCCGGGCCTGAGGCCGGGGCGGCCTGAGTCGCGCCCGAGGCGTGACGCGCCCGGGGCCTAGAACCGGCGGATGTAGCCCGCGAGGACGAGGTAGTCGGCGAACGCCGCGTCGCCGTGCGTGCCGTTGTCCCGGTCGGGGACGCTCCGCAGACGGGCGCGGTCCACGGCGATCGGCACCTGCAGTGAGATCGTGTGGGCCCCCTTCGTCCAGCTCACGCCCGGCTCGGCCGAGAGGGCGTAGCCCGGGCGCCGGAACCCTCGGCTCGATCCGAACAGGTCGTACACCGGGACCCCCTCGGCACGGCCGCCGAGGCTGAACCCCCATCCGTTGCCCGGGTACCAGGCGATGCCCGTCCGCACGATGTACTGGTCGGCGATCGACATGAGCTGCTCCCCCGGAGCGCTGCGGTACGTCTGGACACCGCTGACGGCCTGGGGATTCGCCAGGTAGGTCGCGTTGCCGTACGCGGCGAACCGGTCGCTTGCGAAACGCCGGAACATCTGGATGTCGAAGACGAGGCCGAAGCCGCCGTCACCGGGCTGGATCGACTGGTCCACCGTCTGCTCGGACAGCGTGAAGGTGCCGGCCGAGAACCGTTCGCGCGTGTCGACCACGTTGTCCGCCCCGGTGGGCAGCTTGACGCCGAATCCCAGCGAGATGTTCCCCTGCGGCTGGGAGGAGGGGTCGCGCAGCCACTTCCGCCAGACGAGCGTGAGGTCCCCGAGCCCCCGGGCCTGCGTCTCGCTGCGGTCGATGACGACGTTCGAGGCGTCGCGGACCGGGCTCGAGCGCTGCGCCATGAGGTACGGGAAGGAGATGGTGAATCGCCAGCCGCGGGGGTATTTCCGGGTGGCGCTGACGTCGACCTGATTGATCCGGTTGATGACCTGGCTCTGCTCGGTCTGCCGTTGCTTCTGCTCCTCGTGTCCGACGAAGTGCCGGTCGGACTTCTGGTAGCGCCAGGAGACGGAGACCTCCCACTTGTCGGGACCCTGGTAATCGGCGGGCGCGCCAAACACGGGCGCGTCGAGTCGTGAGGCCACTCACCCCTGCGCGAAGGTGGGACGCGCCGGCAGGAGCAACAGGGCGACGGCGACGAGCGTGCCGCGGACGGTCTTGCGGGCCAGGGCTGCAGGGTGCATCGGGTCTTCTCCCTCGTATTTTTCCGCGGGCTGCGCGGGAATCCCCCTGCGCCATGCAATCTCGGGGCCAGCGGCGATGGACCCCCGGCGGGACCGGGCCCGTCGCGCCAAGTCGCGACGCCATAAACCTTTGGAGCGACATGCGACCGAACCCCGATTGCGGCCCGCCACGTAGGGCGTATGATCATCGAGAAGCCACTGCGTAGCCCGTATGAGGAGAGGGCATCGGGTAGCGTCCATCGCCGAGTCTGCCCGCCGAACACCACCCCCGGCGGTGGCCGACCGGGCGCGACGGAGGTGAGACATGGCTCGAAGGCTGACGCGTGACACCAAGACCCCCATCCTGGGCGGCGTGGCCGCCGGGATCGCGAACTACTTCGACCTGGACCCCGTTCTCGCGCGGATCGTCTTCATCGCGCTCGTCTTCTTGAACGGATTCGGTCTCGTGGCGTACATCGTCGGTTGGATCATCATCCCGCGCGATGACAGAAGCGCGGACGCGGCGGGCGCAGCGGACGCGGCGGGCCACGGCGGCGCGGCGGCACACGCCGGCGGGGCGTCGCACACGGACGGGGCGGATCAGGCGGGCGCGGCGGCCCACGGCGGGGCGGCGTCGCCCGTCGATCGCATCGTCGAGACGGTGCGGGAGGCGGGTGACCGGCTGGCGGACGAGTTCCAGCGGATGCCTCCGGGCGCGGGGCGGGGCCGGGTCATGGCCGGGTCGATCCTGATCGTCCTCGGCGTTCTATCCATGCTGGATCAGTTCCCCTGGTGGCACTGGCCCCAGTGGGCGCGGTTCCTGAACCTGTGGCCGCTCATCCTCATCGCCGTCGGTGGGGCGATCCTCATCGAGGCGGCGCGCGGGCGGAGCCGGAAGACACCGTGAGCGGAAGAGCGCGGGAGGACTCCGTGAACGGCGGAGGCGTACGATGGGGGCGGGTGTCCCGGGGCCTCTACCTGCTGGGGCTCGGCACCTTCCTGCTGCTCACGACGCAGGACGTGCTGCCGTGGTCGTTCTGGAGCGACGCCGTGGCCTACTGGCCGGTGCTCCTCGTGGCCATCGGCATTCGTCTGGTGTTCGAGCGCAGCCCCGCGCCCGCGCTCGTCCTGCTGGGGCCGATCCTCGTCCTGGGGACGCTCATGTACGTGGCGATGCGCGGGCCCGCGCGGACGGACACGGAGAGCGAATGGGTGCCGCTCCGGGCCGAGCGCCCGGCCGGTCTGTCCGGATGGACGCTCGAAGGGCGGCTGGCGCTGGCGAGCCTCGACATCAGGTCGCGGCGCCTGCCGCGCGGAGCCCTCCTGCAGGGGAGGGTGACGGAGGCCGGCCACCACTCCGCGCGGGTCGAGGAGGAAGCGGCGGCCGGTCGCGTGCGGGTGACCAACTCGTGGTCCGAGCGGATGTTCTTCGTCCTGCCGGGCGGCCGGCGGACGCGCTGCGAGCTGGGGCTCACGACCGCCCTGCCGGTCGCGCTCGACCTCGACCTCGCGCTCACCACGACGCGGATCGACGTCGCCACGAGCCCCGTGACGCGTATCGCCTTCGAGGGGGCGCTCAACGACCTGACCCTGCGCCTCGGCGAGCCGGCGTCCGAGGTCCGCCTCGATCTCGACGGGACGTTCAACCAGCTGGTGCTCGAGGTTCCCGCGGCCACGCCCGTGAAGGTGAGGAGCGAGGGGTTCCTGAACCTCGTCGGTGCGAGGCACGGCGAGCGGGGTACGCGGGACGGGACATCGGCCGGTGCCCCGTCCGGCACCCCAGGGAGCACGCCAGGCTACCGCGTGCGGATCGACGGCGCGTTCAATCGCGTCGTCGTCCGATCCTGGTAAGACGCCCGACGAGCCGGAAAGTCCCGCGTCGGCCCGGGGCGCGCCTCCAGTGTGGACAGGTCGTCGCTCGGCGGCGGGACCTGGAGCGCCGACGTGCGGCTCTCCGACCTCGGGGCGGGCGCACCCTACAAGACCGCCTCCGGCTACGCGTTCCCGTACGGCGATTACTTCGAGATCGCCGTCGATGCGCTCGGCGTCAACCACGTCGCCTGGGGCGAGGGGATCAGCTACACCGGCCCGGGCGGGACCTGGTTCACGAAGGGCCAGTAGCGGCGCGGAGGTTCCGCCGGCGCGGAGGTTCCGCTGGCGCGGAGGTTCCGCCGGCGCGGAGCCCGTCGGGCTACTCGGCGAACTCCCGGTGCTGCGGGAGCCCGTCGCGGAGCTCGATCCAGGGCACCTTGCTGCGGATGAAGATGTGGTACTCGGGCTTCCGGCGGAGCGGCGTGTCGAGGGTGGCGGCCGCCACGTAGAGCTCGTCCGGCTCGCCGGCCACGGTGCCGGTGAGGTTCGAGGCGCATTGACGGCAGAAGCTCCGCCGCGTTCCGGTCTGGGTCGTGAAGCTGCCGACCTCCGCCTCTCCCTGTAGGAAGGTGAACCGCGCGAGGCGGACGCCGATGTAGGTAGCGAACGCGGCACCGTGGCTCTTGCGGCAGTCGGTGCAGTGGCAGTGGCTGAAGCTGCCGAACGGCCCCTGCATGCGGAAACGCACACGCCCGCAGCAGCACGACCCCTCGTGGACCTCTTCCGTCGTCGCCATCGTCACTCCCTGAAATCCAGATCGCTTGGACTTTGAAGGATTCGACGGAATTCTTTCAGAGCCCGCCCGGAAATGCAAGGAGGCGTCCAGTGCCCGAACGGACGAAGGAACTGCAGCCCGAACGGAAGGGAAGTGCTGCACGGTTCTGGGCCCGGCATGGCCGCTCAGGGCTCGGCGCGACGCCGTGCAGGGCTCCGCGAGGCCGCGCAGGGCTCGGCCAGGCCGGGTCGGGCTCGGGCGGACGATCGATTATCAAAGATCCCGGGCTCCCGAGGCGGCGCCCGCGGCCGGGATCCCGCGCGGGGCCGACGGCTATCGGACCCCGATCAGCCAGCCCCCGCGGTCGCCGATGCGATGAGCGGAGGAGACGAGGCGACGGGCGGAGGAAGCACGGCGACGCACGCGGGAGATGTGGCGACGGCCGCGGGAGGCGCGGCAACGCTCGCGGGAGATGCGGCGACGGCCGCGGGAGGCGCGGCAACGCTCGCGGGAGATGCGGCGACCCTCACGGGAGGCCTGACGGCGCGCGGGAAGGCGATGACCGGAATGAACGGCCGACGCCCGACCAGCCTGTCGCCGAAGTACCGGACCAGAGGCTCACCTCCCGGCCTCACGCCCATGTCCCACCACAGACCGTCCGGCGCCCTTCCGAAGCAGCGGATGCGGCCCTCGTGCAAGCCCTGCTGGTGGTGACCGACGCACAAGGTCACCAGGTTCGCCGCGTCATCGCAACCCTGCTGCGAGCGGAACGTGATGTGGTGCTCGTTCAACCCGCTGCGCGACGTGCATCCGGGCGCCTTGCAGCGCCACCCGTCCCGCTCGAGGACCTTCCTGGTTCTCCCAGGTGTCGCGCATGGCCTGAACGAGAAGAAGGAAACATTCCCAGTCTTCCAGGTGATTTCCCGCGGCAGCCCGGCAGGAGCGGAGGGCGCTGTCCCAGAGAGACGCGACGTCGAGCGGACACCAGAAGGAGATCCGCCGCCAGGTACGCCGGTCGGACCTTGCACGTGTGATGGCCACAAGATCGAGGTGAGGCGCCGATGTGTGCAGTGGGCTGGCCGCATCTGGCCATGAGCCGCGCGCAGGCGCCGATGTGTGCAGCGGGTTGGCCACGTCTGGCACTGAGCTGAGTGCAGGCCCTGAGGTAAGCGCTGGCGCGGGGTCGGCAGGCGCCGGGTCGGCGGGGGTTGGGTCGAAAGTCGCCGTGTCCACGGGCGCCGATGTGTGCCGAGGGGCGTGGTCGCGGGGCAGAGATTTGGTCTCGGCGGGCGGCGGCTCGGCGGGGGGTAGGGGTGCCGCGCCGATGTGTGCCGGTGTGGTCGGCGCGGGCGTCGCCGACGATGTCGCGGCGCTCACCTCGCAGGCGACGATGGCGTCCTCCAATCGACGCACGGTGACCCGGCGAGCGTAGCGAATCCAGCGGGATTGGGTCGCCGGCCGGACGACTCGCACGAGAAGGCGGACCTGGCACCATGACACCAAGCCACGCCGGTAAACGTCTGCCAGGAGCGGCAGGCTGCGAAGCCGGCGGGCGAGCGACACGAGGTAACGCGCACGGCGGGGAGACATCGCACTCCGGTCGCCGGCCCATTCATCGAAGGTGTCGAACCCGAGGTCGCGGTGGAGGCGCAGGGAAACTAGCGTGGCAAGGAGGCGCCCCTGCCGCCACGCGAGCGATTGACGGAGCCGGACGAGGCGGCGCAGGCGTGCGTCGAGCTCCCAGGCGTCGACCTCGTCGTCGGGACTCACCGCCGCGGGGTCGACCCGCTCGCCGGCCGCCGGGCGCTCCGCGAGGATGGCCTCCGGATCCGCTGACGCGCCGATCGATGCGAGCGCCTCGCGTACCGCGGCGGACACCTCGATCCAGGTCGCCTTTCCGGCGGTGTCGCCGGCATGGCGGGGCGCCAGCGGGGCCGACGGGGTGGGTAGCGCGCCCGAGTGGTTGGGCAGCGCGTCCGAGGAATCGGACAGCAGGGTCGAAGGGCGTGGACCGCGAACCTGGTCGCAGTCTCGCGGGTCGCGGTCATGCGCGCATGACTCGCTCGGCGGATTGCCCGCGGTGTCGGGGACGCCGGAGAGGAACTCGGCGGCGAGGAACTCGGCGCAGCGCCATGTGGGTTCCTGCTGGCCGGCGACCCGGCGGACGAGGTCGAGCGTCCAGTGCCAGATCCCGACGACAGGCGCCGGAGCGTTGAAAGTGATGACTCGACCCGGTTCCTCCTGCTCGATGGGGGAGGCGGGCGCGGTGGGAAGCGCCGGCGCAGCGGGGAGCGAGGGCGCATCGGAGGGTGCGGACGCGGCGGAGGACGCGGGCGCGGCCGAGAACTCTGTCGCGCCGCCGCCGGCCTGGCGCGCCGCCTCCCGTAGACTCGCGAGGGGCAGCCGTCTCGCCCGCTCGAGCCACGCCGTTTCCGTCTCCGCCGTCGCCACATCGGCCGCGACCTCGAGCTTCGAGACAGAGACCTCGCCGGCCGCGAGTGCCCGCGCCAGGCGGGGAAGGCGCGCGAGCGCGCGCTCGAGGCGCAGGATCGCCTGGCACCTGCGCAGGCTCATTCCGAGGCGCTCGGTCAGGTAATCGGCCAGGCGGACATATCCCAGCAGAAGGTAGAGGCGGCGCCCGTGCATCCGCGACAGGCCGGAAGCCAGGCGGCGCTCGACGACCGTGCCGGCGCGGCCGAGTTGGAGGAGGGTGTGCTCCAGCAGCCGGGCGGCGAGCAGGCGAGGCTCGCCGTCGGGGACCAGACCGGGGCCGACGTCGGACACGATGTCGGGAAGAGAACGCAACGCGGAAGCATCGACGTCTGGCCGGAGCACGGCTGCCTCCTTTCATCGAGGCCAGAGAAGTCGACGCGGGCAGGTGTAAGTATAGTGAATATAAGGATAGATGTCAACAACTTTTTTGGAAACTTTTTTCTCGGGAAGCCCTGCGAGATTGTAGATGGGGTCTCGTTCGTATTAACCACTTCCCATGTGGGCACGCCGCCTCGAGCTCGCACAGCGGAGCGAGCTGGCGCGGCCAGCCCGCCGGGTCTCCCGCCTCGGAGTGATCCAGCGCGGCCAGCCCCCTCGTCACGACGGGCCGCGATGCGACCGCTCTGCTCCTTTGTACGATGGAGACCCGACTTCCTGTTAGACTCCGGGCCGATGATGGTGAGGTGGATGGTGATCGTGCGCCGGTTCACCGCTTTTCATCGGGCGCTCCTGCTCCTGTGGGGCATCACGCTTCTTCCGGCGCTCGGGCCGATTGTGGCACGCGGGGCGGCCGCAGCCGCCGACCCCGCCGCGCCGGAAGGCAGGACCGCCGCCGCGGCCGCCACGCGGGAAGACCGGGCCCCCGCCGCGGACGCCCGCGCCGCAGCGCCGCAGGGCAAGGCCACCGCCGCGGCGCCGGTTAAAGCGGCTGCGGCGGCCGGTGACCTCGACGCGGCGCGCGCGCTGTTCGCGAAGAACCTCGACGCGATCCGCCGGCATGACCGCCAGGCCTACCTGGCGTGCTACCTGCACACCGACACCCTCGCCCGGACGGGGCCCGAAGGGCCACAGCTGGGCTACGACTCGTTCGCGAAGGAGAACGGCGACGACTGGCCCGACCTCTTCGAGGGGTTGGATCTTCAGCTGGTGCCGATCAGGCCGGGGCTGGTGTACGGGACCTACCGCTACCGCGTGCGCTACGGGGCGCGGGAGGACTCGGGGATCTCCGAGCGCTTATTCGTCAAGAGCGCCGGTGGCGAGCCGGGCGCCGGTGGCGAGCGTGACGCCGGCTGGAAGATCGCCGTCACCACCGCGCGTCGACGCGCACGTGCACTTCTCGCAGACCGGCTGGGCCGACGGCCGGCCCGATTCGATCGACGTGCGCGACCACTATTCCTATGAAGAGGTCGAGGCCGGCCTGCGCGCCCACCCGGAGCGCTTCCTGCGCTCGTATCTCTGCTCGGGCGTGACGGCGGTGTTCGACGTCGGAGGCTACCCCTGGACCTGGGACCTGAGGGGACGCGCCGACGCCGACCCGCTGGCGCCGCATGTCGCGGCGGCGGGGCCGCTCCTGTCGACCCTTGACTTCTGGTTGAACCTACCGGCCGAGCGTCAATTCATCTACATCGGCACCGAGGAGGACGCGCGCGGCGGCGTACGCTACCTCGCGTCGCACGGCGCCGATGCGGTCAAGGTCTGGTTCATCCCGGTCGCCGAGCGGAATTTCGACGACATGGCGAAGGCGGTCCTGGCGGCGGGCGAGGAGACTCGCGCCCGGAAGGTCCCGCTGATCGTCCACGCCACGGGGCTGAAGGAGGCCACGGTCGCGCTGCGCGCCGGGGCGAATCTCCTGGTGCACAGCGTCGAGGACGTCCCGGTGGACCAGGAGTTCCTGCGCCTCGCGAAGGAGAAGCGGACGATCTACTGCCCGACCCTGACCGTCCTGGACGGCTACCGGCGGATGCGGGAGGCGGCCGCGGACAAGAAGGCGCCGCTGGTTGACGATCCGAACGGCTGTGTCGACCCCGACACTCTGGCCCACGTCGCAGAGACCGCCCGCCTCTTCGTGAAGGAGGACGATCCCAAGGCCGCCGAGAAACCCAGGGAGCGCCTGGCCGCGCTGACCAAGCAGATGTCGGCCAACCTCGGGGCGGTGCGCGACGCCGGGATCACCATCGCCATGGGGACGGACGCCGGCAACCCGCTCACACTGCACGGCCCCTCCGTGTACGCCGAGATGGAGGCGATGCAGGCGGCCGGGATGACTCCGATGGAGGTGCTCGTCGCCTCGACGCGCTCCGGTGCCATGGCCATGCACCGGCTGGAGGAGATAGGCACCGTGGAGAAGGGGAAGCGCGCTGACCTCCTGGTCGTCGGCGCGGACCCAACGCGCGATATCAAGAGCCTCCGTCAGCTGCGCTACGTCATCAAGGGCGGCGTCGTGCGGGCGCAAGCGGAGCTGCGGGCGGCGCCGTCCACACCGTCGCCATCATCGCGGTAGAACTCGGCTCAGAGTCCGGCGAGGCCGAGGCTGATCTGGAGCGCGCGGTCTACGCGTTTGATCGTGTCGGGACGCAGCCGGCCTATGCGCCTCACCAGACGGCGCCGGTCGATGGAGCGAAGCTGGTTGAGGAGAACGACCGAAGCGGCGCGCAGGCTGCCCTCCGGCGGATCGATGCGGACGTCGGTGGGGTAGGTGGGCTCTTCGGACCTCGACGAAATGGCGGCCACGATCGTGATCGGGCTCCAGCGGTTGGCGACGTCGTTCTGGATGACCAGCGCCGGCCTGGTCTTCCGGATCTCGGCGCCGAGCGTCGGGTCAAAAGAGACCAGGTAGACCTCGCCCCGCCTCGGAAAAGCTACTCGCGGTCTCGAAGCCACGGCTTCGCGTCCAGGCTGGACCACTCCTCGACGAGCTTGAGGTCGCGCTCGGCGTGACGCACGGCGCCTTCCTTCAGCAGGCGGCGCAGCCGCGCCTTGCCGACGGACGCCACGTAATGCCGCACGGCCTCTGAGATGAAGAAGCTCCGATCTCCCTTCTGCGCGACCCGGTCGATCAAGCGGACCGTCTCCTCGGGGAGGGTGATGTTGATGCGTCGGTGAAGGACCATGGGTTCTCCGGATCGGCGCCGCGATCATACACATCACGAGTGTGTATGTCAACGATGCGCCCCGACGCCGCGGATCGCTATCGCGCGGGCCCCTGGCGCCCCGAGAGGCCGCCGACCGCGGCCGTTGAATCGATCCGGAGCCCGGCCTCGGCGTCGCGGTAGGCGATCGTGCCGCCCATGATCGTCAGCAGGACCCTGGTGTCGGAGATCCGCTCGGTGGGGATGGCGAAGAGATGCTGGCTCAGGACGATCAGATCGGCCAGCTTGCCGATCTCGATCGAGCCGGTGTTCCGCTCCTGGTGCATCTGGTAGGCGCTGTTGATGGTGTGCATCTTGACGACGGCGAGCAGGTCAGGAATCACCTCGGCGGGGCTGAGCGCGCCAGGAAGGACGCCGGGAACGGCCTCGCCCGTGTGATCGATGGCGGTCTCGAGCTGCACCATCGGCAGCAACGGATCGACCGGGTAGTCGCTGCCGCCGGCGATGACGGAGCCGGTGCGCCAGAGCTCGGCGGCGGGGTAGAGCCGGCTGTACATGGCGTCGTCGATATACCCGATGGTGTGGCCCACCGAATAGCCGTCGCGCCTCGCCCACTGAAGGGACATGCTGGCGACGACCCCGAGCTTCCCGAAGCGAGGCACGTCCGCCTCGTCAATCGCCTGGAGGTGGGTGATCGTGTGGCGCAGGTCGCGGGCGCCGTTCTGCTCCCGGGCGGCCTGGAAATTGTCCAGGGCATCGCGCGTGGCGCGATCGCCGATGGCGTGGACGTGAATCTGCCAGCCGGCCTTGTCGAGCGCGACGAAGCCGGCCCGCGCGTCGGCGCACGAGGGGTCCGGCCCTCTCGTGGGACCGGGCCGCCAGTCGGGCTTCTCGAGCGTCCCGGCGTTGACGCGGTACGGTTTCAGCATCGCCGCCGTGAAGGCCGGATACTCCATGACGCCGTCGCAGTAGACCTTGACGCTCGTGACTGCGATCAGCCCGCGCGCCTGCTTCTTGAAGGCGTCCAGGGCGGCGATCTTCTTTCCGAGGTCGGCGAGGTCCGTGTTGCCGCGCACGAAATTCGCCGACAGACCTAGGTTGACCCGCAAGGTCAGCTTTCCCTCGTCCTGCAGCTTCGCCCACTGGGCGATCTCATCCTCGCCCTCGCCGGGCACGAAGACGGAGGTGATCCCCATCCGGTTGGCGTCCGCGTTCGTCCGCCGCACCACGTCCATCCGGGCCTCCTCCGTGATCGGCGCCGTCTGGCCCCAGTCGCCGGGCTCGTAGTCGGCGAAGAACCCGTTCGGCTTCCCGCTCGCGTCGCGACCGATCTCGCCGCCGGAAGGCGCCGGCGTGTGCTCGTCGATGTGGGCGTTGTCGATCGCCCGGCTGTTCATCCAGAACTTGTGCCCGTCGGCGTTCTCGACCGAGATCGGCCGGGTCGTGTCGAGCTTGTCCAGGTCGTAGCGCGTCAGCGCCGTCCCCGGCGGCTCGATCGCGTCGCCGAACAGGTGGGTCGCGGCCATCCGGACGTTGGTCTTCTTGAGTGCGGCTTGGTCGGGGCGATCCAGACAGGCCTGGAGCTTCGCCAGGACCTCCGCCACCGTGCCGCCGGCGTACCCCATCTCGCAGTCGGTGGGCCGTGTCCCATGGAAATGCCCGTCGACGATGCCGGGCATCACCATGCGGCCGCCGAGATCGATCACCTGCGTCTTCGGCCCCACGTACTGCTTCGCCTTCCGACCGGGGCCGACAAACACGATCCGGCCATCGGCGATGGCGACCGCCTCCGCGAACTCCGGGTGCTGGGCGGCATCGTTCCGCGCGGCACCAGCCTTCGGAGCCGCGGCCTCGTTGCGCGCGGAGGCGTTCCGCGCGGAGGCGTTCCGCGCGACCGCGCCCGGTGCCATGGCGTCCCTTCGCTCGATGCCGTGGAACAGCAGGATCTCGCCGTTCAGCAGGACCAGGTCGGCCGCGCGCGGAGCTGCCTGCGCAGCGGACGGGAAGGAGACGGCCGCAACGATCGCGACCGCCACCAGACGCGAGGTCACGGGGGCGCTCATCTCTGGCTCGCAGACCTTTGAAAGAGTTCTGGCGGATTCTTTCAAAGCCGGGGAGGAATTGCAAGGAGACCTTCGAGGCGCGGCACCGTCGCGCGCGCCTCGCCGCGGTTCCGGCGGGTGCAGTGGCCGAGCCGGGAGGGATATAATCCGTCCACCGATGACACGCTTCACGTCCCTGCCCCGGTCGCTGCTGCGGCTGCTGGCGCTCCTGTTCGCAGTCGCGACCGTCCTGTACGGCTCCCTGTGGATGTACTACATCCGCCTGAAGCCGCAGTCGATGCTGGGCGTCGAGTTCAGCCCCACGCGCGGCGCGGATCATTTGCTGATCACCCGGGTCGTCGAAGGGAGCGGAGCGGCGGCGGCCGGCGTGCAGCCGGGAGATCTCGTGCGGGCGATCGACGGCCGGAACTTTCCGCCCCTGGGGTCGTTGTGGGAGACGGTGATCCGGGGTCGGCCCGGAGACGTCGTGAGGCTGACGATCGATCGACCGGCGGCGCCCGCCGCTTCCGCGTCCACGGCACTGATCCTGCCGGTGGTGCTCGGCCCCCGCCCCGCGTCCCCGGGCGGAGAGGCGCCGGCGCGGGTCATCGCCGAGCAGCTCATCGCCTCCTTCCCGGTCCCGTTCCTCGTCGTCGGGTTCTTCGTCCTGTTCATGCGCCTTCAGGATCGCAACGCCTGGTTGCTGGCGCTGCTGTTCGCCGGTTTCATCGCCGTCGCGCCGATGCTGGAGCTGGAGGGCCTCCTCCCGACCGTCCTGCGCGGCTTCGCCCTAACGTACAAGGTGATCTTCCACGGCCTGTTCGGAGCACTCTTGTTCCAGTTCTGCGCCGTCTTCCCGGTCTCCTCTCCGATCGATCGGCGGCTGCCCTGGCTGAAGTCACTGCTGATGGGCGCGGCCGCCGCCGTCGCCGTCCCGCTGGGGATCGCCACGTTGTGGACCGGGAGCACGCGCGCGATCGTGCGCTTCGGCGAGTGGGTCGGCGCGACGGCGGTCACGGCGAGCCTCTCGACCTATTTCTTCGGAGGCTCGGCGCTCGCCCTCGCCTCGCTCGTCTGGAACGGCCTGTACGCTCCCACCCCCGAGGCGCGGCGCAGGACCCGGGTGATGGTCTGGGGCACCGTCGCCGGCGTGCTGCCCTACTTCCTGCTGCAGGTCGTGGCCGTCTCCACACGGAACGAGGCCTACGCGTTCCCCTTCTGGGCCTGGGCGCCGTGCGTCCTGGCCACGTTGCTCCTGCCGCTGTCGTTCGCCTACGCCGTGGTCAAGCACCGTGTCCTGGAGATCCCGCTGCTGCTGAAGCGGGGCGCGCGCTACCTCATGGTGCAGCGCGGGTTCACGCTCCTCATCATCGTCGCGAGCGCCGCCCTGACGCTACTGTTCGCCGAGTGGTCCTCGAATCTCCTCGTCGCCCACACCGATCTCGGAGCGGGCCCCGGCATCGCGCTCGGGGCGGCGTTCGGCACCGTGATGTTCTGGGCGGGCACGCGGGCCCGGAACCGCGTGACCCGGCGCATCGACCGCGCCTTCTTCCGCAGCGCCTACGACGCCCGGCAGATCCTCGAGTCGCTCGCCGAGAAGACCTCCGCGGCCGGCACGCGCGATGAGCTGGGGGCGCTTCTGGCGCGCCACATCCGCCAGGCTCTCCACCCGAGCCGGATGGCGATCTACCTCGGCGCGCGCGACGGCTCGCTCCTGGCCGTGCAGGGCGCGTGGCCGGGAAGCCCGGAACGGATCGAGCCGGCGCATCCGCCCTCCCACGCTCCGGTCCGGTCGGCACTGGACGGGCTGCCGGAGGCCGAGTGTCGCGTGCCACTGCTCGGGCGCGGTGAGCGCCTGACCGGCGTCATCCTTCTGGGGGAGCGGCTGTCCGAGGAGCCTTACTCGCGCGAGGACCGGCGCCTGCTGTCATCGGTGGCCAGCCAGGCCGCGCTGGCCCTGGAGAACATCCGGCTCGCCGAGCAGATCGCCGAGCGCCTGGAGGCCGAGCGACGCGTCACCGTCGAGCTCGACCTGGCGCGCGAGGTGCAGTCGCGGCTGCTGCCGCGCCGCGTCCCGCCGATGACCACGCTCGACTGCGCCGGCGACTGCCTGCAGGCGCAGGCCGTCGGCGGCGACTACTACGACTACCTCGAGCTGGGCGAGGGGCAGATCGGCCTGGTCCTGGCCGACATCGCGGGCAAGGGGATCGCCGGGGCGCTCATGATGGCGAGCCTGCAGGCGAACCTGCGCAGCCAGTGCGCCCTGGCGCGGCATGATCTCGGAAGCCTGATGCGCGGGCTGAACCTCACGATGTGCGGATCGGTCGCTTCCGGCCGTTACGCCACGATCTTCTTCGGCTGCTACGACGACGGCACGCGCCGCCTGCGTTACGTCAACTGCGGGCACAACCCGCCGATCCTGCTGCGCGCCGGAGGCGGCGTCGACCGCCTGCCGGCCACAGCCACCATCCTGGGCGCGTTCGAGGCCTGGCACTGCTCGGTCGCCGAGGCGGTCCTGGCGCCCGGCGACACGCTCCTCCTCTACAGCGACGGCATCACCGAGGCGTCGAGCGACGAGGGCGAGGAGTTCGGCGAGACGCGCCTGATGGACGCGCTGGGCCGCCACCGCCACCTCGAAGCGCCGGCGCTGGTCGCCGCGATCCTCCGGACCGTCCGGGAATTCAGCGGGCGCGTGCAGGAGGACGACATCACCCTCCTGGCCGCCCGGTGCCGCTAGCCCGGATCTCTCACCGGGCCACGGAGCGCGGGGCCTGCCTCAATCGTTCCGGTCGATCCGGCTCAGCTCCCCGCGACCCGGAATCCGCCGGCACGAGCGGCCATGCCGAGCGCGGCGTCGTGCGTCGCGAACAGCAGGTCGGCGGCGGAGGATTCCCGCCACAGCATCGCGGTCGCAAGGGGCTCCGGCGATTCGATGGAGGGTCGCGGGCCCGATGGACCGTGCGCACGACCGAGCCGTCAGGAATTCTCAGGGACAACCGCGGCCGGTGATGGGCTGGCCGTTCGAGCGGAAGCCGAGGGGTCCCTGGCCGGAGGGGCAGGAGTTCTCGGCGCGCACAAGATAGAAGAAGGCTCGCCCCGGGGCGGGCAGCAGGGCGTCCGTCGCCTGCATGTCGAGGCCGTCGTTGGACTCGACGCAGACGCCGGAGGCGTCGAAGTCGCCCGCGACCTGGGATCGGATGGTGTCGTACAGCACGGAGGCGCCACCGAGGCTCGCCGGCGCGCTCCAGAAGAGCGTCGGGGCGTTCGCGGCGAGGAGGAGGTCGCGCACCTCTCCAGGCGTGCTCCAGACCTGGCCGTTCCCGTCGTCGCAGTCGAAGGCACTGCTCGCCGGGCACAGGAAGTTGGGCTGCGGGAAGCCGTCGCCGTCGCTGTCAGGACAGCCGGCCCGCACCTCGAAGGGGACGGGCCCCTCCGAGCCCAGGGTGATCCAGCCGATGTTCTCTCCCCAGGCCCGGCCGCGGAACGAGCCGGTCGCCGGGTCGATGGTGACGCCGCCGCCCGCCGGATTGAATTTGACCCAGCCGACGTTCTCCCCCCAGGCGAACCCCGAAAGCGCTCCGGCGCCGTCGTTGCGCACGCCGTAGTCAACGCGGGCGCAGGAGCCGGTGTTGGCGCACGACAGGCTGACCCAGCCGGCGTTCTCGGACCAGAAGTACCCGGCCAGCGCCTCGCTCCCGACCCGCAGGCCGGATCCTCCCTGGCCCAGGGGATCGCCGTTCAGCCACCCGACGTTCTCCCCGTAAGCGTACCGCGATCCGGTGTCGCCCGGATCGACGTTCTCCCGCGGGGGCACCAGGGTGTCGAGGATCGTCAGGAGCGCGGCGCCTGGAGTGCCGAGGGTGGCGCCGCCGGTGGGGACGCCAAGCGACAGGTGCGCCGTCTCGTCGCCCTCGGTCAGGAGGTCGAAGACAATCGGCACGCTGAAGCTCTGGCTGGCGGCGCTCCCGGCGGGGAAGGTGAGAGCCCCGGCGGTCGCGATGTAGTCGGCCGGAGCGGTGGCCGTCCTGTCGTCGGTTGCGAAGCCGACCGTCACCGTCCCGCCCGCCCCGCCGATCCTGGTGACGGTGATCGTGGCCGCGCCGCCGTTCTCGTGGACGGTGTAGGCGGGCGCGCTGAACTGCAGCGTGCCCGGGTGATCGAGGATCGTCAAGACCGCGGCGCCGGGGTTCCCCGCCAGCGCTCCGCTGGCGCCGCTCAGGGACAGGTTGACCGTCTCGTCCCCCTCGGGGAGCGCATCGTCGATGATCGGGACGTTGAAGGCCTTGGCGGCGCTGTCGCCGTCGCCGAAGGTCACGGTGCCGGAGACGGCGTCATAGTCCACGCCGGCGCCGGCCGTGCCGTCGCTCGTCGCGAAGCCGATCTGCGCGGCCCCGCGGCTGCCGCCCGTACGCGTGACGGTGATGGTCGCCGAGCCGTCCCCCTCGGCGATGCTGTAAGCCGGCGACCCGAGCTGGATCGTCCCGCCGGGCCAGGAAGTCTGCACCTGGTAGGGGACGGGCCCCGATGAGGAGAAGGTGATCCAGCCGAGGTTCTCGCCCCAGGCCCGGCCGCCGAACGTGCCCGTGGCGCCATCGATGGCGACGCCGCCGCCCGCGGGAGCGAAGTTGATCCATCCGACGTTCTCGCCCCAAGCGAAGCCGGACAGCGCCCCGGCGCCGTCGTTCGCGACGCCGTAGCTCACCGTGGCGCACGAGCCGGTGTTCGAGCACGACAGGCTGATCCAGCCGACGTTCTCGGACCAGAGGTACCCGGTCAGCGCCGCATCGCCGACGTTCACCCCCGGCCCACCCTGACCCAGAGGCGCGGCGTTGAACCAGCCGACATTCTCGCCGTACGCGTAACGGGAGCCATTGTTCAGGGGATCGACGTTCTCCTGCGCGCGAGCCTCGGGGCAGACCACGCCGAGACACAAGGCGAGGATGGACGGTGCGGCGAGGCGCATCGCGAGGGGACGGGGCCTCACTCGACGACCGATCCTCCCGCCGGCCCGCGCACGCACCAGGATGCGAGGTTGCCCGTCGCCTTGTCGGCGGCGCTCACCGTGGGGTTGAACTGAGCGTCGAAGCTCACCGTGCGCGCCAGCTTCCCCGGGTTGGTGGCGTCGAAGGGGGTGTTCGCCGTCCAGTACACCGCGCCTGCCTGCACGCCGAGGAAGGGGTGGCCGATCGGTAGAAACGGGGCGGTGGGCGCCGAGCCGTCCCACAGACTCGCCATCTCGGCCGCGGTCGGAAGCCTCCACCCGCCACGCACCGAGAGGAATCCTTGCAACAGGCAGCCGCCGGACGCGGCTCCGTAGGTGGAAGTTGTGGTCGCGGGACGGCGAGACCAGACCAGCCCCGTCTCCTTGTCGAGAACGGCATTGTCGTTCATCCCGGCGAGGATCTGGAAACGCGCCGCGGCCGGCAGGACCTGGCTCCAGGTGGGCGGGATCTCGTCGAGCGTCTTCATCGTCGGCCCCGGAGGGGCGGAGGGCTCGAGGCTCCCCGCGCCCGCGGCGCCCGCGAAGAGCATCAAGATCAACATCGTAGTCACCGTGGCCCGACTTCCACTCGTCATCGAGATTCGCATCGCTCCGTCCTCCTGCGCATGGGTTGACAGGGTTTGTTCGCCGCCTTCACTCGTCCCGGGGCCCCTTTCCATCCTGGCTCCGGGAAACCTCCGCGGGGGCCGTCGTCGTGTAGGTGCGGAGGTTCTCCTTGAACGTCTTGTTCCCGGGATCCAGATTCAGGGCCTTCTTCTCGGTCTCCGTGGCCTCCTGGATCCTCCCGCCGACGAAGAGGGCCCTCGCCAGCGTGTCGAGGATCTCCGCGTTCTTCTCCTTGGAGATCTGCGCCGCCTTCCGGGCGTGCTCCAGCGCCTTCGCCGGGTCACGGAACCTTCCGTCGCTCGCGGTCGCATAGAGCCAGGCGAGGTCGTTGTGGGCCGTGGCGTCATCCTGGTTGAGCCCCAGGGCGGCGGTGTAGTCCTGGAGGGCCGGCCCGTACTCGCCTCGGGCCACCCTGCACAGTCCGCGATAGAGATAGGCCGAAGCCAGGCGCGGATCGAGCGCCAGCGCCCGGTCGAAGTCTCCGAGCGCCTCCTCGTGCCTGCCCTGCCTGTACCGCGCCAGCCCGCGGTAGAAATAGTGGGATGCCGTGAACGGCGACAAGGCGATCGCCTTGGTGCAGGCCTCGACGGCCGCCTCGTACTGCGCGCGCTCGATCGCGGCCGAAGCCTCGCGCACGAGAGCCTGGTAGGCCCGGTAGCGCCTGGCCAGATCCTCTGGAGAATCCTGGGCCGCCAGACCCAGGGCCCCTCCCAAGGCGGCCAGGCACAAGGCCGTCGGGAGAAGCAGCTCCCTGCTGTCCAGCATCTTGGAGCTCCGATCGATTACGGCGGCAAAGAGTCGACTATTTATGAGGATTATACACGCAGATCCACCTTCCGCTACCACGCGGGGCGAAAGGACGACATCAGGGGCTGCCGACGGCTCTGGTGTTCTCCCCGGTCAGCGGCGCGGGCGGGGTTTCGCGCGCAGCTTGAGCCGGCGCTCCTGGCGAAGGCGTCCCCTCTCCCGCTTCCGGAGGATCCGTTCGTGCGAGGTCCCCTCCCCGGCGGTGCGGGCGCCCCTTCCCGGGTCGGACGACGCGGCCACCCCATGCCCCGACCGAGCCGGCGGAGGGACGGATTCGCGAGCCTCGAGCATCGGCTCGGTCGCGGCGGCCCGCGTCATCATCTCGCGTTCCACGTCCGAGAAGTCCCCTTCGATCCGCTTGCCGATTTCGCCGGCGTCCTTCTCGATGTGCTTCAGCCAGAACGCCCGCACTCCGAGGTGATGCACCCCGCGCGGCAACTTACTGGCCAGAGTGTTCACATCGTCGGTGACGACCGTGACCACGAGCCCCCGCTCCAGGCACCGCCCCGCCTCGCGGATGATCCGCTCGTCCGCCGTTCCTTCGCCACGCCGGGTGTAAACCGTCTCGAACAGCGGGGTCCGGCTGGCATCCGGGTTCGATGGCAGCTCGTTGCCATCGAAGACGACCAGGACCTTCTCGCCTCTCGCGAGCGCGAACCGCTCCAGCCTGTCCGCCAGACCCGAGCGCGCCTCCTCGCGACGATCGGAGACCTGCAGCTCCTGCAACGGGCGGATCGCGAAGATCATGTTGTGTCCGTCCATGATCCAGATTCGATTCGCAGCCATCGAGGGTCCCCGGTGTCAGGAGGCCGAGATCAGGGCGATGCCGAGGGAGACGATCAGGACGCCGGCCCAGCGCGTGGGCGTCACCCGCTCGTGCAGCATGTAGCGGGCGGCGACCGTCGTGACGATGTCGCTCGTGGCCGTCAGGGGGAACACGTAGCTCAGGTCGCGCCGCGAAAGGGCCACGAGATACGTGACGAAGGCCACGATCTGCAGCGCCCCGCCGAGCAGGACGAAGGGCGATCGGATGGCGCGGCCGCCGACCTCGTCGAGAACCGCGAGGCGCAGGGAGGACACCTCGCCGGCCTGCTTCATCCCGCGCGTGAGCGCGACGTCCCCGAACGAGAAACAGACGACGATGATGGCGATCAGCAGACCCGTCGTCACGGGGCCGGCGACCTCGAAGCGTCGCCCGAAGGCCCGGTCCGGCCGACGAGAAGCACGCCGATCGACACCAGCGCGATGCCCGCCCAGCGGACGAGGGAGATCCGCTCGCCGAGCACGAGGTGTCCAAGCAGCGCGCTCACGGCGAAGCAGGACGAGATCATCGGCAGGACGTAGCTGAGATCGGCCCACGAGAGCAGCGACAGGAACAGCGCGAAGAAGATCAGCAGCAGAAACCCGCCCGCGATGACCGGCGCGCTCGACAGCGCGGTGCCGAGCAGGGCCCCGAGGCCCGCCGGCGTCCAGGCCTCGGGCGGCCCCACCGACTTCATCCCGTAGCTCAGGCCCAGATTTCCCGCCCCGTTGGCCAGGATCGCGAGCGTCAGGACGACGAGCGTCCTGATCCGCCGGCGGGTCGCCTCGTCACGCACCCATCTTGGCCTTGGCGCGGCGGTGCATCTCCTCTTCGGTGACGTCCTCGACGTGCGTCGCGATCGACCAGACGTGACCGAAGGGATCGACCAGCACCCCCGTCCGATCGCCGTAGAACTGGTCGGCCACGGGCCTCGTGACCTTCCCGCCGGCGGCGATCGCCCGCGCGAACCAGCGGTCGACGTCCTCCACGTACAGGAGGATGCTCACCGGCGACCCGCCGAGCGCCTGCGGGCCGCGGTAGCCCATGCCGGGGTGCTCGTCCGCGAGCATGATCGGCGAGTCGCCGATCTTGATCTCGGCGTGTCCGATCGTGCCGTCCGGACCGGCGAAGCGCATCGTCTCGTGCGCGCCGAACGCCTTCTTGTAGTACTCGAGCGCGGCCGCCGCCCCCTTGACGATCAGGTACGGCGTCGCGGTGTGGTAACCCTGGGGTATCGGTCTGGGTGCCATGTCGGTCTCCTCCTTCGCGCCCGCGCGGGGCTCAGACCAGCGCGACCTTGACGTTGTGGATCGGCGGGAGCGAGTCGAACAGGCAGTCCCATTTCTCGCCCCCGTCCCGCCCGATCCAGAGCTGCCCTGTCGTGGTCCCGAAGTAGAGCGCCGGCGCCTTGACCTCGTCGATGTCCATCGCGTCGCGCAGGACGGTGAAGAAGCTCTCCTTTTTCGGCAGCCCGCTGGCGAGCCGCTTCCACGAGCCGCCGCCGTCCTCGCTGCGCCAGACCGCGGGGGCGCCGTCAGGACAGGTGCGCGTCATCGGCACGAGTGGCACGACGTAGATCGTGTCGGCCTCGTGCGGATGCACGACCATCGGGAAGCCGAAGTCGGACGGCAGCCCCTTGGCGATCGACCGCCACGAGCGGCCGTGGTCGTCGCTGCGCAGGACGCCGATGTTCGGCCGCGGACCCCCAGGCCCCGTCCAGTCGGCCCAGCCGCCATGGTTCTGCATGTAGAGCCGGCCGGGCGCGTCCTTGTGCCCCGCGATCTTGTGCACGCACTGGCCGAACTCGGGGTAGGGATCCGGCTGGAAGCCGGCGCCGACGCCCTTGTTCGAGGCCTTGAAGGTCTTCCCGCCGTCCTCGCTCAGGTAGTGGCCGCCGGTCGAGATGCCGAGGTGCACCCGGTTGCCGTCGCGCAGGATCGTGTGCAGGCAGAGCCCGCCGGCCCCGGGTTGCCACTTCCGCGCGTGCTCGTGGTTGCTGATGCCCTGCACCATCTCCCAGGAATCGCCGCCGTCGCTGCTCCGGAAGAGCGAGGCCGGCTCGACGCCGCATAAGAGATCGTTCTTGTCGTCGCCCGCCTCGAGCGACCAGATGTTGATGAGCGCGCGCCCGTCCTCCTTCGTGAAGGCTGGAGCCGACTTCGTCTCCTTGAAGGTTTTGCCGAGATCGGTCGAGAGCAGGACCTTCATGCCGAAGAAGGGGTTGCAGCTCGAGGCGTAGATGCGCGGCTTGCCGCGCGTGTCGGTCAGCGTCGCGTAGACGCCCACACCCGGCCCGAAGGGACCGCGCAGGGAGAAGCTCTGCCTGGTCATGGGCGACTCGGCGACGAAGAGGCCCTTCTTGGTTCCGATGGTGAGAAAAACGCGTTCCGGCATGGTCAACCTCCTGAGACCGCGGGCAGTATGGTGATGACGTCTCCCGGCGCGAGCGGCGTATCGAGCCCCTCCCGGTCGCGCACGTGATGCTTGTTCACGAACAGATTGACGTGGCGGCGCACCTTGCCCGTCTCGTCACAGATGCTGCGGTAGAGAGACGGATGGCTCCGCTCGAGCTCCTGGAGGACGGCGCGAACGCTCGAGGCGGACAGCGCGATCTCCGGTGCGCTCCCGCTGAAGGCGCGCAGCGGGCCGGGAACGAGGACCGTGATGCTCATGGCTCCTACGATGTCTTGGTGGACTTCGACTCGATGACCGTCAGCCAGGCGCCGTCGTCGCCTTGCATCTCCCACTTGAACGTGTAGCTCGTCGGCGACGCCTCTTTGATCGTGTAGCGCGAATTCACTGTCTTGCCGCCCATCTTCGACGCTTGGTGGATAGACAGGGATCCTAGCACCGTTCGGGGCGGACGGGTACTCCTACTCCGGGCGCCCGGTCGGCCCGGATGTGACTTTCGTCACTGACCCGGGAGGCCGGCCGGGGAGAGGCTGCAGGGAGCACAAATTCCATCGCTCGTCGGAGCGGAGAGGAGGCATGCATGATGAAGCATGCGGGAACGGTCTTGCTCGTGGCAGGGATAGCCGCCGTCGCGACCCTGGGCGTGCCGGCGTTGGCTGACGATCAGGATGCAGGCGCGCGGACGCTCCGCGCCACGCTGAAGGGGTTCGAGGAGACCCCGGCCATCTCCTCGACGGGGCACGGGACCTTCCGAGCGACCATCTCCGAGGACGGAACCTCCCTCAGCTACACCCTCACGTACGAAGGTCTCGAAAGCGATGTCCTGCAGTCGCACATACACCTGGGGCAGAAGGGAGTGGCCGGAGGCATCGCCGTGTTCCTCTGCACGAACCTGGGGAACGGGCCGGCAGGGACACCCGCCTGCCCGGGACCCCGGGCGGGAACCGTGAGTGGAACGGCGACCGGGGCCCAGATCGTCGGCCCGACGGGGCAGGGTCTCGCTCCGGGTGAATTCGCCGAGCTTCTGCGCGCCATCGACAGGAGAGTCACCTACGCCAACGTCCACACCAACGACCACCCGGGCGGCGAGATCCGCGGCCAGATCGACGACGAGGACTAGCGAGGAGCGGCGAAGCGAGGATCGCTGACGAACGACCCGTCGGTGAGACTCTTCAGGAACTCGACGAGGTCGGCCTTGCCGCGATCGTCCAGGTCGAACCCCCGGATGAGATCGCTCTTCCGCGGGCTGCCGCGACCGTCGCCGGCGAAGGGACCGTCCGGGACGAGCCGGCCTCCCCGCGCGTAATGCTCGATCACGTCGGCCAGCGTCGCGATGCTGCCGTCGTGCATGTAGGGCGCCGTCAGCTCGACGTTGCGCAGGGTGGGGGCGCGGAAGCGGCCCATGTCCTCCGTCCGGCCCGTGATCCCGAAGAGGCCCGGGTTATCGGCGGGATACCTCCCGTCGCCCCCCAGGTTGTACAGCCCGTTGTTGTGGAAGGTGGGCGCGATGGGACGGGCCCCTTCGAAGGCGATCGGCCCCGAGAAGGTGAACCCTCCGTGGCAGCGCGAGCAGTTCAGGCGCTTTGAGAAGAACAGCCGCATGCCGCGCTTCGCCGACTCGGAGAGCGCGCCGGCCTCGTCCCGGTAGACCAGGCGGTCGTAGGGTGAATCGCCCGAGATCAGCGTCCTCTCGAAGGAGGCGATCGCCCGGGTGACGTTCGCCAGGCTCACCGGGTCCGGGTCCGCGGGAAAGGCCGCGGAGAACATCCGCGGATAGTAGGGATCCGCGCGCAGGCGGCGCAGGAGCTCGTCCTCGCGTCCGGAGAGGCCGAGCTCCACCGGATGCTCGTTGAACATCGGGATGCTGGCCTGCTCCTCGAGCCGGGTGAGGCGCGGATCGGCCCAGGTCAGCGTCGCGCCATAGGCGACGTTGGCCAGGCTCAGGGCACTGCGGGGATGCGCCTCACCGGTGGAGCCGACCGCTCGGGCCCGGCCGTCGGTGAAGGCCAGCTCCTGGCGGTGGCAGGAGGAGCAGGCATAGGTGCCGTTCCCGGACAGGGCGCGTTCGTAGAAGAGGCGCCGGCCCAGCTCGACCTTGGCCTGGGTCATCGGGTTGTCGGCGGGAACCCTTGGCACCGGGAAACCGGACGGCAGCCGCCACTCGTAGGCCGGGGCCGGCGGAGGCGTCGACGGCGTCACCACTTCCGCTGTTGCAGCTCCGACACGCTGGGAGTCTGACCGGCCAGCTCCTCGCGCTGCGCCACCCAGTGTGCGAACTCCTGAACCGCGTCGGGAGGCAACGTGCCCGGCTCGGCCTGGCGTTTCTCGACCCAACCCTTCATCGCCTTGAGGAGCTCGTCGGCCCGGCCCCGATCGCCCGGGAAGAGCGCCATGTAGGCCTGCTTGGCGTCCTCGACCCGGTCGAGTCCCAGGTACGCCTCCGCCCGGTACTCGATGGCCGGCGAGTAGGTCGGCGCCAGGGAGATGGCCCGGTCGTACGCTTCCAGGGCGCCGGCGTAATCCGCCGTCTTCCGCAGGACGAACCCCAGATCGCTGTAGGCCTCGTGGAACTTTGGATTCATCTCGGTCGCCGATCGGAACTGGGAGATCGCCTTCCCGAACTCTTTCTGAGCCTTGCCCTCCAGCTTCGACCGTTCCTTCTCGCTGCCGACCTGGGCCGCCTCCTTCAGGAGGTCTATGGCCTTGTCCCGCGCCTTGAGGCCAGCGTTGTAGAGATCGATGGCTACTTCCTCCGGCGTTCTCCGGGGCGCCGGCACGACGGACGAGGCGCCGGGAGACCGCGGCATCTGTGACCCGCCCGAGGCCTGCAGATCCGGGGGAAGGAACGCCGCGAAGGCGCCGACAAGCACCGCGATGCCCAGAATCCTCTGCACGGAGATCCTCCATTCAAGAATGATGGATTACCTTTTTACCCCCGGCCGGCGGGGAAGTCAAAGGTTCGTGCAACGGGCAGCGGATCCGATTGGTCACGCGCTCTTCGCGCGAACGACCACGTTGAGGTCGCAGCCGACCCCCGAGGGGCCCCGGATCAGGATCTTGACAATATCTCTGTGCAGAGATAAATTCCTGTGCAGAGATGACATCGGTGAGAGGCATGACACTCGCGCAGAGCGCTGTATCGAAGGTTAGTCGGGCTCTGAAAGATCTGGGGTTCCGCGTCGAAGACAAGGAAATCCAGGTGGAGGGGGAAAGAGTCGATCTGCTCGCGCGCAAGGGCCGGGACCGGTACGCCGTCGAGGTCAAGGCGCAGGCCCCGTTCCGCCGGGGAGAGTTTCTCGGCGCCGTGGCCAACGCCATTCTCCAACTGCGCTTCCTGAAAAAGAAGCGCTCCTGGGCCCCCTTGCTGGCGGTGTGGGTCGACAGGGCCCAGCCCAGCGCTGCTCCGGAGTTCGTCAAGTATCTGGAGAGACACGCCGAGGACTTGAACTGGCTCATGATGGATTCGAGCGGGTGGGTGAAGTGGAGGATCAACGGTGAGGATGGCGAATCGCTGAAGCCGGCGCTGGCCGAGCCGGTGGAACCAAAGGCGGGTCCGGGAAAACGAAACCCGTTCTCGCCACGCTATCAATGGATGCTCAAGCTCCTTCTGCTGGCGGGGATCGATGGAAAATATTGGCGCGGCCCGGACCGACAGCCGGCAAACATCAGTGAACTGGCCTCGTTCGCCCGGGTGGCGCAGTCGCATGCCTGGAACCTCGTGGCGCTCCTGGAGCATCTCGGGTATGTGCGTAGAGAGAGGGGCCGCTTCCAGTTTCCCGGTGTTCTTCGCCTCATCGAGGACTGGTCGGCAGCGCTCCGCTTGCGGCCGGACAGAGGGATCAAGGCGCGGCCGATCTATCCATCCCGATCGCAGGACGAGGTCATTTCGCGAATCATCAAGAGGGCTGTGGCCTCCGGCCGGCGCCGAGCCGGCGACGCCGAAGCCATGCGAGTCGTGGTGGGCGGCCATCACGGGTGCCGTCTTCTCGGTTTGAGCCGGTCCAACGTCGCTTCCATCCGTCTCTACGTCGATCGGCCGGTGCACGCCTTGGTCAACAGCCTCGACCTCGTCCCTGCGGAGGAGGGCTCCTCGCTCGTCGAGGTGGTGCAGCCGAGGGCCGAGGGGTCGGTCTTCGAGGGCAGCGTCCCGGTCCGCGGCGTCCAGGTGGCCGACGTCCTGCAGTGCTATCTCGATCTGCGCCAGTCGGCGGCCAGGGGGGCGGAACAGAGCGAGTTCATCCAGGAAAGGGTCCTGGAGCCGCACTTCAGGAGGCAGGGGTGGCTCTGATCGACAGAGAGTTCGACGCCTTCCTGCGCCTGGTCGTCCGGGCCGTGGAGCCCTACCTGCCGGACATGGTGATCGTCGGCGGCTGCGCCAATGCTCTGTACCGCCATCACCCACTGGCCACCGAAAGCCTCATCGCCAGGCCGGGGACCAGAGATCTGGATGTGGCGTGCCCGACGCGACTCATCGGCCATGGACGCCGGCCACTCATGGACTTGCTCAGGGCGGCCGGTCTGGAAATTCACCATTACGGCCACGCCCAGCCACCCATCATCAAGTTCACTTCGAAGAACACGCCGGACGGCGTTGACCTTGAATTCCTCTGCCCACGTAAGGGATCGGGACAGGACCGGCGGGGTGATGAAACCATCGCCGTCGAGATAGAAGGATCGGGCCTGACGGCCCAGGCGCTTCGATACCTGGACCTCCTGCTCATCGCGCCCTGGGAGATTTCGCTGAGGCGCGTGCCGGGATTCGAGGCGGTGTCCGCGTTGCCCCCGGTGCGGATCGCCAATCCCTTGGCGTACCTAGTGCAGAAGGTACTCGCCAGGGATGAGCAGGGGAGACCGACGGCCAAACAGGAGAAGGACTGCTACTACATCTACGAAGTCTCCGTGGTCTTCCGGGACGTCCTCGACCGGGTGGCCGGCGCTATGCCCGAGATCGAAGCGAAATGTCCGGCCGCCTGGAAGCGTCGGTTCGTGAAGACAATCCAGAGGCTGTTCGCCTCCCCCCAGGCCGAAGGCCCCGTGTCCGCCGTGAGGGTTGGTCGAGCCGCCCGTGAGGGCGACCCGCGCGCGCCCGAAGTGAACGAGGTGATGATTCATGCGGCCGTATCGAGGCTTGTCGAAGCCGTCAGGTGATCCGGTCGGACAGCGTTTCTGGCTTCCAATCCGAGCCCGCAACGTGCCGCTTCGGATAGAGAGGTGGCTGGTCCCGAGCGCGGCGATCACGCTCGGGCCTTCGGGTAGCTCCCCGTCGCATCCTCAGCCCGCCAGAAGTGCCGCGACCGAGAGCCCGAGCCCCTTGGCGTACTTCTCCAGAGTCTCGAACCGGGGCTGATGCTTGCCGCGCTCCAGGTTCGAAATCATCTCCTGCGTGAGGCCGGAGCGGTCCGCGAGCAGTGACTGCGTCAATCTCGCGGTCTCCCGTCCCCGGCGCAGGCGGTCACCGAGGCTCGCTGCCGCGGCCTCGGACGCCGCATAGACGTCCTTGGCGAGCCTCGTGTCGAGGAGCGCGCGAATGGCCGCGGAATCGATCTGGAACTCTCGACCCCTGACATCGAGCAGCTCCAGCGTCTCGGGATGATCGCCGATGCGAATCGTCTCGGGGCGCAGGGCCGGCCGCTCCCGATCGAGGTCCAGGGCGGAGCTCAGCGTGCGCCAGGAAAGCGCGCGCCTGAGTCCGTCGGCGAACTCGAGCCAGACGGTCCGGTCGGCCTCGGAGAACCGGACATCGACGAGGGTCTCCGGATCGGAGAACTCGAGCGCATCCGCCAGATGTCGCCTCAAGTGACTCGACAGGGGCTTGCGAGCCGTGCAGACCCGGAGTCGGCCCTCCGAGGCGCGCAGAATGTCATCGACGGTGTCGGCGCACCGAACGTCGGAGCGGCCGCGCAGAAACGCCACGAGGAGCACGTGGCTCTGGTGAACGCACATTCGCCAAACCTTGCGACCTGCCCCTGCGAAAGCCTCCGCCAGGCGCGACAGGTCCGCCATCACGACGAGATTGGCCGGGATCGCGCCGGCATGGCCCGAGTCAAGGGACGCCCAGAAATGAGCGAAGGGCTTCGGCTGGTAGCCAAGACTCACCAGCTCCCGCTTGATCGCTTTCCTGAACGACACGGCGCCGATGCGAGTCAAATCGACGTAAAGGCCGTCTGAGACAGCGGATCCCGAACTGGCTCGGCGTTTCATGTGAGCACGTGACAGTGGGGTGGCGGGTGGTCGACCTCGTTGATCCAGATGCGCGCCCCTCCGCACTTCGTCCGCCAGACTGCCACGCGGCCTCCTGGGGCGTATGTCACATTTAATATACTGTTCTACGAGGCAGCTGTCCAGCCTGGAAGTTGTTGCCGCCGATGTGGCCGGGGAGGAGCGCGCGCAAGCAGCGGGGGAAGCGGCTCTAGGGCGGAGAGCTGCGCGACGCGAGGCGGGAGTCGGCCGGGCGATGAACTACGCCGCCTCGGCGTTCCAACGGCCCTTCTCGACGCGCACTTGCAGTCGCTGGGCAGACGGTTTCGTCCGGGCCATGTCCTTCAGGACTTCGAGTGAATAATGGCCCGCCGGCTCCCGCGTCAGGGTGGCCAGCCTCAAGAGCCTCTCCGCGGCCGACCCCATGGTGGCCGAACCGTTCTCCCAGCGAGAGACCGTCTCGGCCGAAACTCCCATGTGCGCCGCGAATTCGGCCCCCGACCACCCGAGGCACTTCCGCAAGAAGCGAATCTCCGCCGAGGTCAGCCCCGGCGCCTTCAGCGCTATCGTCGTTGCGATGGCGCGGTGGAGCTGCTCGATCCTGGGGATGACGGCCTCATGCTCTCCGCAGGAGGAGCATCGGCTTACTTCAATACCCACGAGCGTGACATTGGGCAGGCCGCTCTCTCTGTACATATAGTTCTCGCGGGCGGTCTTCATCGGGTGGCCACACTGGGGGCATTTCATCGCATGGGCCTCCTTGGCGGCATGCCACGATGACACGACTTCGCCAGCGATCAGGATCTCGCGAACCAACCGCCTGGCGTCCGGCGGGCTCAAGGGCTCTCGATCACAAGGGGAGATCATATCGATAGTTGACGTAATGTCAATAGATGATTAGTATGCGAAGCCGGAGAGCCTGGATGACATTCCCTCGTCGTGTAACGCGCTGATACACGGGCTGCACCGCGAGACGCGTCGGCGACCACGAGCGGGCGCGGCGGGATGCGCCAGCGTCGTCCTCGATGAAGATCGTCCGTTCGTCGGTCAGAGTGGCGCGCTTGGCGCGGCAGAGGAGGAATCGAGGAAGGGAGTTATCGACGTGGTGACTCAAACCCGCGGCGGAAGGCGAGAAGACGCAGGTGCAACCGTTCCGGGTCCTTCCATGCGGCCGGAGCACGGCGGGCCATGCGCTGTAGAGTGAAGAGGCGGTCGGAAGGATCCTCGGTCGCGGCAAGGAAGTCTTGAACCAGACCCCGTTCCGCCTGGTCGACGAGCGGCGCGAGCTCCTTTCCGAGCATGAATGGGCTTACGTCATCGAAGTCCAGACCGAGGTTGACGACTTCGTCGCTCCACCTCCCGTCAGCGGTCGCCCCTACGTACTCGGACAAGATGTGGGCGATATCGTCGAGGTCGGTGTCGCGTTCCCAAGGTCTGTCGATGTAGGCCGGGATCTTGAGCAACACGAGCGATCGCAGCGATGCGACTCGTACGACGGATCCGGGAGCGAGCTCAACCGACACGGCGTCAGCGAAGGCGAGCCGGAAGCCCACGAGATTCAGGTGCGCGCTTCCGTCCGGCCAGGTGAAGCCGCCCTGACTGATGAGGGAAGGCTCGCCCGGCACGACGTCCACCAAGAAGTCGTCCGGCGGCACGATCCAGCGTTGGGGAGCACCTCTCTCTCTGCGCCAACCCAGGCTCTCGAGATCCCGGGCGTAGGTGTCGAGCCCCTAGGCGACCGAGAGGTCAAGGTCAATTGTCCCGCGCCAGCGGAAGCTCAGGTGGCGCGCGATCGCGGCTGCTCCAATGACGATGAACCGCCCGGGGTCCCAGATCCTCTGCAGCGTGCGGAGCGCGAGGGCGTGTCGTTCCGGAAAGGGGATCATGCTAGATGCCCCAGGTACTTCCGCTCGATTTCCCCGGCCGCTTCCCGCGCCCGCTTGTCTCCCGTGAACAGGAGCTCGGTGTAGACGAGCAGCGGTGCGACTGTTCTGGGCTTCGTGCCCTCGAATGCGAGCGGACCGGGTGCCCGAAGGAGAATCAGCGGACCATCGTCCGCCCTCAGGGCGCGCAGTCCTTTGGCAACATCGAAGCCAGGCTGCTGCACGTGGACGACAGTGTCCGGCCCGCGGTAGTAGCCGGTCAGGCGGTGGGCGGCGGCGCCGCCACCGAAGGCCCACGTCACCTTGTCGTCGAGTGTCTGTTCGATTTTGTGTTCGAGAGCTTCGGGATCCGTCTCCTGAGCGCGGTATCTGCCTATCATGAGCTTCGGGCGGACTAGCGTCTCGTAACCGTTGATCCAGAGATCCAATAAACGGCGGGGTGCCGTCAGCCGTCTCTCACGGTTTGCCTCGTGGACGACCCCCTCCTTGCGGAGACGGGCGATACGATCGGCTGCTGTCGCCGGGGCCACTCCTGCGGCCTTGGCCAAGTTACGGACGGGTCCGTTCAACAGCTCGGGCTGGACCAGCAAGGCAAATAGGATCTGCTGACCCGGTGCGCCCGTGCCACGGCCCTGCTGCGGCCGGCGTTCGGGAGGGCGCCCTTCGATCTTCGCGATGTGTCGGCGGCCGATCTGAAGGCGGCAGTTTCCCGCCAGGTCCACGAAGTTCGCGCCCTGCTCGTCCAGGTACCTGGCCAGTGGCCGCCCGACGTGCGGCGCGAAGAGGATCCACGGGCGTTTCGGCTTGGTGCGGGCCGCCCGCGCCAGAACACCGTCCACGATCGTCCGCGTCAGGTGGGTTCGCTTCGCCTCGATCGCGAACTCCTCCGTGGCATTCGGCGTGACGATCCGAACCCTGCCATCCCAGAGCGCTCCGCGTCGCCCCTCGGCCAGCCGGAAGGGCTCAACGTCCCAGCCCAGGGGCGGCAAGAGCACCGCTTCCTTGACGAAGGGCAACTCGCGGAGGCGCTCGACGCAGCGGTCCAGAATGTCTTCCTCTCGAGGTTTCATGTACGGAATAATAATATATCTATTAGTAACGGACAAGCGCTAAAATCAGCCAGCTTGGATCCATAGCCGAACCTGCCGGCGGGTCAACAGGGGGCGGCCGGGGGTGGTGGTCAAGTTTGACGACCCAGGATTGGGGAATGTGGTATATTCCTAGTCTAACAGCCATGCCTTGGGGAGCATCATGACAGTTTGCGTCGGAGCACTTTGCGATGGCGGTAAGTCTGTCGTCGTCGCAGCCGACAAGATGGTCACGTTCGGCCCGCCGATGATGCTCCAGACTGAACCATCGACCCTCAGGAAGATTACACCCTTGACGCCTGAGTCCGTCTTGCTCTTTTCCGGGTCCATGCCGGACGGGGAAGAGCTCATAAGCCGCACTCTATCGAAATTGGCCAGCGGGGCAAAACCGCCCATCGCCAAGGTTGCCGAAGCCGTCAAAATCGCCTATATCGAGCATAAGCGGTCGAGAGTAGAGGAAACGATCTTGCGACCGCTGCTGGGAGTTGACTTTGCACAATTTCAGACCCTTGTCAGTCAATCACCATCATCGGCCATCCTAATCCAGATGATGGGGTTGATCGTCCAGCACAACCTCCAGCTTGATGCTCTAATAGCTGGCGCCGACGATAAGGGCGCCCATATTTACATGGTGACTCATCCTGGAGTTTCAGTCGCGATGGATACGATGGGATTTGCGGCTATCGGAAGCGGAGGTATTCATGCATCCGTTCGGATCACCCTCAGCAAGCATACAAAGGCGGTTGGCCTAGTCGAGACGGTTCATTCTGTTTTTGAAGCGAAGAAAGCAGCCGAGGTCGCGCCTGGAGTCGGGAACCTTACGGATATGGCTGTCATCAAGGGTGGGAAAATCTGTACGGTTGAAGACAAGCTCTTCAAAACCCTAGAGGGCATGTACAAAGAAAAACCTTCTCTCTCGCCGGAAGAGAGGGAGAAACTTCAGGGAGCATGTGGTGAATGCATTAAAGAGCCAACAGCTTAATTGGCCGGTGGCACCGCTCAGCACGGGCGATGAAAGTGCCGCCTGGTTCGAGTTGTGGAAGGCTGAGCTTGTATGGCAGGCCAAGGTCACATCAACGGGCGTCGTGACTACTACTCCGGCCGATCCAGATAACGATCCGCACAAGAAAGCCGAAGAGAAATAGCAGCTATATTAGCCACGTCGGAGATTTAAGCTTCTCGCCGCGGCGGCACTGCTTTGCCGTCATCGCCTCCAGAGTGCCGGATCACGTTCATGGCTAGGGCGATCATCGAAGCGACATCGGCAACACTGGCTGGCACCACGATCGTATTACCGACCTTGGCGAGTTCTCCGAAGCGGGCGATGTAGTCTTCTGCTACACGTAGCTGAATTGCCTCGAAGCCACCAGCAACTTGCGTAGCAACCGCGACCTTGCGGATTCCCTCTGCGGTCGCGTTGGCTACGGCGAGGATGGCGGAGGCCTCGCCTTCGGCTTCGTTAATCTGCCTTTGCTTGGTTGCCTCTGAGGCCTTGATCACCTGTTGCTTTTCACCTTCCGCAGCGTTGATCGCGGCATCACGCTGACCCTCGGAGGTAAGGATCATAGCTCGTTTCTCCCGCTCCGCCCGCATCTGCTTCTCCATCGCTGCCAGGACGTCCTGCGGTGGTGTAATGTTCTTGATCTCGTACCGAAGTACCTTGACCCCCCAGGGCTCAGACGCTTTGTCTAGCTCGTTCACGACCAAGAGGTTGATCTGCGTGCGCTCGAGGAAGGTTCGATCGAGATCAATCTTACCAATCTCGCTCCTCAGGGTTGTTTGGGCGAGCTGTGAAATTGCAAAGAGATAATCGCTGACCCCGTACGATGCGCGCTGAGGATCCATAACCTTCAGGTAGAGAACTCCGTCCACGCCAACTTGAACGTTATCACGCGTAATGCAGATCTGTTCGGGGATATCGACGGCCCTTTCCTTCAAGCTGTGTCTGTATCTCACGACATCAAAGAGGGGAAGGAGGACGTGAAATCCTGCGCCGAGGATGTTGTGAAACCTCCCAAGGCGCTCCACAACATATGCTTCCTGCTGTGGAACTACGATAGCGTATTTGAGGATAACAAGGATGACGAGGACCGCAACGACCGTGAAGACGATGGCTAATGCGGACATGGGATGGCTCCTCTGGCATACAAAACAGGCAAACTATGACGCTCTGATGAAGAGCTTGAGGCCTTGCACCTTCGTGACGGCGCAGCGCTGGCCCTTGGTAAGAACCCCATCGTCCACATTTCTTACGGTCCAGAAGGTCCCCCTAAATTCTGCGCGCCCCTCGGAAAGCGGAGGCAGGTCCTCAAGGAGCACCACGAGTTCGCCGACTGGAGAGTCCACTGGATCTGGTTCCTGTGGGCTAGCCTTCAGTTTTCTAAGGATGGGACCGCGCAGCGTAGCGAGGGATAGGATCGAGAGAGCGGAGAATAGCAGTAACTGAAACCAGAGCGGCCCATCCAAACCGGCTGCGACCAGGGCTCCGAGAATCAAGGCTGCAACGCCAAAGAAGGCCATGATGATGCCGCCTGGGAGGGCAACCTCAGCAACAAGGAGTGCGAGGCCTGTCAGAACCCAAATCCACCAATTCATAAAAGTGTCCTGAAAACTTCGACTAGTTGACGACGTATCGGGTTTGGGAGCTCCGGTACTCTAACCGCCCTTCTCGACCGCTGTCAACAGCTGGGTAGCTGGCCATGGCAGCCACATTCAGGGGAGTGGAAGGTGTACCGCGAGGGGGTGCGGGAGCAACGCTGGTGGTCCGTGGGCTGCTGGGCGATCCTGAACCGGGCAGCTCGAGGAGAGCGACTTCAGGTGGAAGCTGCACGGCCGTGTATCGCTTCGTGTGCTCGTTGTAACTGAACACGACCGAAACCTGCGTGCACCGGGGGATGCTTCCAGGCGAGGAGTTGGCAGCGCGGGTGCGCGGGTAGGGCTTTACGGTTTTGGGAACAACGGCAGACGATGTCCGCTTCTCGGCTGCGACTATCTCACTCGGTGGAACCCTGCCCCGGCTCCCGGGCAACGATTTCCGGCTTCCCGCGATACATTTCGATCTTCCCGGTCGCACAGATCCGTTTGCGGGCGTAATCCTTCTCCGGCGCCCCAAAGGTAGCACGATTCTCCCCCGAGATGAGAATCGTGAAGACCTGGTTCGGGTGGGCCTTGTCGAGGTTGACGTAGGTCGGCCCCACGCGGCTCGAGCTGGCGAACTTGGCGCTCGCCACGGCCCCACAGACCTTGGCGACCTCACCCGCGTGCTGAGCGGCCTCGGCGGCAGCCAGGGTCAGCGGCTGATCGGCCGCCAGACTTGCCCCCACGGTAACGAGCAGCAGCAAAGTTAATCCGGCGAGAAGTCTTCGCATCGTCATCTTCCAGCGTTATCGTGTTGGTCCTTGGGACACCCCGGGGTGCAAGGCTTTGCCCTCGGACAGGAGCGAGGCACCGTCACTCGCACGCCAGATTGGGTCTTTTAATCGCAGCCTGCCGATGAAGGCATGCGTCCCAGGACGCGCGGTCTACGTGTTTCTCAGGGTGAAAGGTAGGAAGCATCGAGGAAAGGTCTGATGTGCGCACTGTGGCGTTCCTGGGAGGACTTGAACAACCCCCCGCACTTTGAACGAAGCAGGCAGAGCTCGCATTCCTCAACGTAAATGTTCTTCCAGTCAGAGATCGAGCGACGTGCGAATGGCCACAGTTGAGGCTCAAGAACACAGAGCTGGTGGTTGTAGATCGATACGTTCATCCCGCGATTCGCAAGAAACGCCGTTGCCGACAGCAACTCGCTCTGGTACTCGTATGGGTCAACCCAGAGACAAGCCATGTTATGTGGAGTGTATCCAGTGATCTCCAAGCCCATGAGGGCCACATGATTCGCAAATGGTATATTCCTATATATGAACTCAACCAGCGCCCTGAGCCTTCCAATCGTCAGAGCATGCAGGACCACCCTGATCTCAACGTTCTGGCGATGCTCTGCTAGACGATGCAAGCCGATCATCGTCTGGTCAAACGCTCCGCACGCCTGGACAACGTAGTCATGGTCCGCCGCATTGTCGGCGTAGAGGGGAATCCCCAGTGAGACCAATGAGTGGCCGATTTCAGCGAATCTCTGAGTAAAGTCGGGCCACGCGAACCTTCGGCCATTCGTGAGTATGTGCACGTGGGTCCCGGGTAGGTGGCCGCGCAGGGCCTCCAATTGTCGAAACAAGCCTTCACCGAGTAAGGTTGGCTCCCCACCGGTAATCCCCAGATACTCTGGCTGGGGCTTGATGAGCCTGATAATTTCTATGTTCTCTTCGATACGGTACGAGTCATCCGCGTCCTTCGGTGGTTGGCTGCACATCAGACAGTTTGAGTTGCATCTGTCCGTGGCGAACAAGGTGTTGGAGGAGGAGTCCGGTCGATACACTGTTCGTACAAATCCATCAGCGGCCAGGGTGACTATATCCCCTGTCCGAAGATGATCTACATCGGCCGAATGAACCATTGGAACTACCGAAGGTGTAAGCGCTGCCGCCACCTCGTGGGCTTCTGCATGGCTCAGGATGGCTCGATAACCTTCGATGGTGTTCCACTCGGACAATGGGAGAGTATCGGCCGGAACGAAAACTGTCTCAGGGCGGAGCGTTGCCTCTAGTACCGGCTCGCGCGAAACCCGGGCAACTATCCTGGCTCTAATTCCGAGCGGCTTTCCCCGAGTCGTGAGTTTCACATGGTCCCCAATCGATCATTTCCTTGAGGCTCTTGCCCCTTATCCAAGCCATGAAGGTCCGCTCGATCCCCGGGTCATCAGATGAAATGAGGTCGAGCAAGTGCTTGATGATCGTCATGTTCTTCCGGCAAAACCCACTCAGTGGCCTGTTCCCCACAGGGTCACCCTGCGTCTTGTGGTGGAATATCGGATCGGCTCCACAGAACGGCTGTACGGCACACAGACTGCAGCCCGGGAGCGCTTCTGCAGTGCCCGCTGCCACAACACCCGCTACGACCTCGTTTCCAAAGATGCCACGATAATCATCCAGGTGAACGTTGCCGATCTTGAATGTTCGATCACCCATCTCTGCGAGCATTCGCCCTTCATCTGCGGCATACACGTCACCATCGTAGTTATAGATGACCCCCGCTATCGCTGCCCCCGATGGTGAATCCAAGTCTACGTAGCGCGTTGGGAAGGGAGTAAGAATCTTCGTCAGAAGAATCTTCGCATACACCTCAGCCAGATCCGTGCCGTTCTTGTTCAGGTTTAGGATGTGAGCCAACCCCTTCATATAGAAAGCCAGGAACTCATCCGTCCCGTAAAGCGTCCAGTTGCGGCGTACGCGGACCGCAAATCCGTACGGACTGATGGGGCGAAGGAAGATCGAGCGCAGTTCCTGTTTGACGTATTCGTCTATGATCTCAAGTGGGTGGGCCAACGATAGTGCTGTTGTGGTCATGAGCGCTGAGACGTTGTCCCTTCCCACAAAATCGCGCGCCCTCTTGATTCCCGAGATGGTCCGATCGTACGAGTCCCCACCAGGGCGCGGCCGATTCGCATTATGAATGAACGGCGGCCCATCGAGTGAGGTTGAGACCTGCACGCCTTCATCGCGACACCAACGAAGTTGGTCATCTGTAGCGACAGATAGGTTGGTCGCAACGACCAGGTCGATCTGCTTGTTGAATCTAGCCGCGCGCTCCTTGGCTCCAGCAACGACGTACTCCATCAAACTGAAAGCCAGAAACGGTTCACCACCCTGGAACTCCAGGGTGAGGAACGGGGAAGGTGAAGAAAACATGATGTCCAATGCCTTGTCTGCCGTTTCGCGACTCATGTCGTAACGCACCCTGTCCTCGGTCTGGCGCGACACTTGGCAGTAGAGGCATGAATGTTCGCATCGGAGGGTCACCACGAACATGTGCAGCTTCGTGAAGCCGTTCAGAAAACTCTTCTTGGTCCGCAGCTTCGTCGCTGCAATATCGAGAAGAGCAGAGGAACTCGTATCGTGAAGGATCTGTTTCGCCCGTAGGGCTCTATATGACGGCTCGGATGGAAGGATGTCTCGGCGAATCAGTCTTGCAGCAGTCCCCCTCGGTGCGACGAGCCACTCACCCCAGTCGGTGGTCAGCAATTCCTTGCCGTTGTCGAGAACCATAAAACGGAACGGCAGAACCTCGTAGGGTCGTACACCCGTGTATGCTCCTGGAGGCAGGAACTTTCGGCTCATGGACGAGCGTCCGACTGGGCTTCAAGCGCAGCCAGGTCGAGAACATAGTTAAAGAATTCTGCTGCGAGATCCTGACCGTCCCCAGAAGGGACCCCATCCTTCGGTGTGACACGCAAGGTGATGCGCGACGATGTGGTTTCGACGACTTGCACATCGCAAATGGACGCGTAGTCTTTCATCGCCTGGCTCAGAACGGTAGAAGAGTAGATCTCGCGAGGTAGCGTCGGGGCTGTCACGGAAGTCTATCGGTGACCTTGCGGCGGCCTAGTGTCTCCGTTGCTGTCGCAGGGGAAGGATTGCGGAGTTCGACAGGATCCCTGTCATCGCCTGCCGGGGGATCGGCTAGAAGGCCGCCCTCGGCGAAAGCCTTTGCAAAAATCAACTCTCGTATTCGCCCAGTCTCTTTCGTGACCAGCTGCCGGAGTTCTGAATCGATCAGGGCGTTTGCCAACTCGCCGGCGACAGTAGAGGGGGTGACATCCTGGCCGGGTTTGGTGCGGATGAGGACTTCGTAGCTCTCTTCGTTTGGGGAGGCGATCAGGAGATAGGCGCGGTCAGTGAACCAATAGCATGCTTGCAGAAGAGCTTCCCTGCTGTATACGCGCCGATCGACTAGAAGTCGGGCGGATCCTTCCTCCGCGACAATTTCCACATTCCTCTCCAACACCGCCCAGCTAGTTAGAAGCTGGAGGAGTAATGAGAAGAATGGGAAGAGTGGGATGAATGGGACGAATGCGAGGAGTGGCTCGCGTGTAGAGCGTTCGGTGCTTGCGCATTCAGAGCATCCGGAGCCTGGAAGACCAAGGGCGCTGGTCCCTGCTTTGCGCTCACTGTGGCGTTGGCGATCTTAACTTTCGGCGTGGACGCATGTGCAGGTATGAACGCCTGCATTATGCCGAGCGTCAGAGCTGCACGTCCTACAATCCCTACGCTCCTGAGGATCTTTTTCCCAAGATGAGCTAAAGCCTTCGTTTTGTCCACCTCCGGCAGTTTAGCCATGTCGCCTCCTTGTGCAGGTGCGAGAACTTTGAAAGATCCTATCACGAAAGAGCCACGCCACGGCAATTAAAATCGACTGGCCATGGCTCTAGAGCGAGTGCATGAATCAAAAGGCGGTCCTTCAGGAATCTCAGTGGGTGATCCTGACCAGCTCGGAAGCCGGAGCGAGAGACCAAACGTCTGGCGACAGACAGCGCCATACCTCTGAGAGGAAAGGACTTGCTGGGAAGCCTGGCGTCAGAGATTCCGGATCTTGGCTGATGTCCCTACTGAAAATTCTGTATGGCGGGAAGAAGGTCCATCAGGCGTACTGCAACGTGTTCTTGGGAGCCCGATCTTCATCGAGAGAGGCCTGCGTGTTCGCTACTGCAGGCAGGCGAGGCGGACTGCCAACGGATGTGCTCCTCGCGACGAAGACCGAGGCCTCGTCAGGCGCGGGAGGTCGGGCCGCGCAGGTGTATCGGTGATGCGGGCCTCCGACTTCGGAAAACGCCACGATGGGACCCCGTGATGGGGGCTCGATGGTCCGGGGCACCCGAGTTCGAGCCTTCCATCACCTGAACCCTCAGCCGATCCCTGGTTCGAACCAAGCCAAATTCGGACGTTAATCTAGGCATGCATACACCTGCACCCCAGGTTCGAAGCAATCTTGAGTTCGAACGTTTCGATCACGTGGGGAGCCAGCCGATCGAACGACCGAACTGAGCGACCTCCTGGTTACTGAGCTACGCACGAGGAATGGAACCTCCGATTTCACCGAAGTGCTTGAATGAGTACAGCTCCCAGGTGGCTATCGACTTTCATTACTTTTCCGGAGCTCACTAACAGGAGATTGGCTCGGTACCTCTGATCTTCGAATCGGCCGGTCGCCGGGCCATCTGGCAGGGTCACTTGATGGGCGCGAAGAATGAGGAGGATGGGGTCTGGGCACGTTCCGGACAACGGCAAGTGCGGCATTCTCACTCCCAGCGCGATCGTTCCTTGAGTCTCCGGCCGGAGTAACTCGACAGCTTCATTGTCCTCGTGGCAGTGCTACTCTTTCTCCAGCCGTGACGTGCCACCGGCACTCCGCCGGGCAAGGCAGATGAGTGAGAAAGGGAAGAGTTTTTTGCCTAGGTCGGGAGAGCGCATGGAACTCGCGGATACGGCCAGAGTCGATCGACTCCTCGCGCTCATCCGGCCCGAGTGGCGAGCCAAGTCTCTGGTTGATCGCATCCAGCGTCTCTTGCCTGTGGGTTCGAGCGGCGCCCGCCAGACCTTGTTGGATCAGGCTCCGGTCTGGGAGGCGTGCGCGTACCTGTCGTGCGAGAGCTGTGCGGAGGAGGCGGGATGACGCCGCTGGCTCTCAGCGGGTACGTCGCCAACGCCGACTACGAGTGGTATCAGTTCCTGAGCAAGCAGTCACAACTTGACGAGGTGAACTTCTGGCAGCCGTCGGGCGGAAGAGCGTTCCGCGCGATTCCGCCGGGGGCTCCATTCTTTTTCAAGCTCAAGCGGCCGCACTACAAGATCGCGGGGTTCGGGTACTTCGCGCGCCACTCCGTCGAGCCCGCCTGGCACGCTTGGGAGGCGTTCGGGCCGGCGAACGGCGCCCCCGACTTTGAGATCATGCGGGAGCGCATCGAGCGTCTTAGGAAGGCGCCGTCCGATCGGTCCGGGGCATACCGCATCGGGTGCATCATGATCGCCCAGCCAACATTCTTCAAAGTCAACGATTGGGTTCAACAGCCCAAGGACTTTCACCCCGCGATCCAGCAGGGAGCCACGTACGATCTGACCGAGGGCGAAGGCAAGAGGATCTGGGAAGAATGTTGGTTGCGCGCCCGTGCAAGGGACGTGGCGGAAGCACAGGCACCGGTCAATCGTTACGGAACGCCCACTCTGGTAACGCCCAGGCTCGGGCAAGGAATCTTCAGAATTGGTGTCACCGACGCGTACGGCCGGGCCTGCGCGGTCACGACGGAGCATTCTCTGCCGGCTCTTGAAGCGGCGCATATTCGTCCGTACGCAGAGGGTGGTGAACACACTATCTCCAACGGTCTGCTCCTGCGCAGCGACATCCACCGGCTGTTTGACAAGGGCTACGTTACGGTCGCCCCCGACTATCGATTCTGCGTGAGCAAGCGTCTCAAAGAAGACTTCGACAACGGGCGCTCCTATCAGCCGTTCGACAAGAGACCAATTCATGTTCCCGAGCGTCCGGGTGACCGTCCCGATGCGAAGCTGCTCGACTGGCACAACACGCAGAGGTTCCTCGGATGATGACCCCGCATCCCGATCTCGACCGCCGCGTCCGCCTAGCCGCCTTCCAGTTCCTCGAGGAGCAGACGCAGCTCCGGGGCGAGGTGTTGCGGCGGGAGGTCCTGGCGGAGGGGTTCGTGTTCGATGGGCAGCGGGTGCCGCTCATCGGGCCGCAGGGGATCTTCAAGCCGGCGCTGCTCCCCGAAATGCCGCTGAGCATCACGACGGTGCCGGAGGTGGAGGGGAAGCCCCGGCCGTACGATGACCAGATCGGGGACGAGGGCCTGGTCCGCTACCGCTATCGCGGCACCGACCCCGGGCACCGGGACAACGCCGGTCTGCGGCTCGCGATGCAGAGGCAGGTGCCGCTCGTCTATCTCTACGGCGTCGTCCCGGGGCGGTACATGCCGTCGTGGCCGGTCTACGTGGTGGGGGACGATCCGCGGGGCCTCTGCTTCACGATCGCCATCGACGACCGCAGGATCGCCGCGGCGCGCGACTTCGCCGTCTCGGAGCCGGGTGACGCGATCCGGCGCTCGTACGTGACGCGCCTCAGCAAGCAGCGCATGCACCAGCAGGAGTTCCGGCAGCGGGTGCTGCGGGCGTACCGGGAGCAGTGCGCCATCTGCCGGCTGCGGCACGAGGAGCTGCTCGATGCGGCGCACATCCTTCCGGACGGGCATCCGCGGGGTGAGCCGGTGGTGCCGAACGGGCTGGCGCTGTGCAAGCTGCACCACGCGGCGTTCGACGGGCACCTCCTGGGCGTGCGTCCGGACCTGACGGTCGAGCTGCGCCCGGACGTCCTCCGCGAGCCGGACGGGCCGATGCTGAGGTACGGCCTGCAGGGGTTCCAGGACGCGCGCCTCCTGCTGCCGCGCGACCCGGCGCTCCGGCCGAACCGGGAGTTCGTGGAGGAGCGGTACGCGATGTTCAGGAAGGCGGGCTAACGACAACCCGCCGCGATGGACACATCCCCGGCCGCTCGCTCAGCAGGAAGTGCTCGTGCAGTTGGTGCCGCTCTGCGCGCACTTCTCGAAGAGGGTGGTTCTCTCGCAGTAGAGGCGCTCGCCCCGGAAGAGGCAGGTGCGAAACGCGCATCCGCCCGCGGCGTAGACGCTGCCGCTCGCCAGGTCCGAGAGCGCGGACGCGTACGGGGTGCTGCCGGTTCGGAGCGGCGTGAGCGAGAGCTGCACCGCCGCCAGGAGGGCGAAGACAACCAGGAGACGCACGGCGAACTTGGGGAAGGTGCGCATGGGGACCTCCTTTCGGTGAAACACCATTTACCACGGTCTCGTCCCGTTCGCAAGACCAACCGGGATCTCGGGATCGTCCCACCGAGCGACGGAGCCCGGGGCGGTCCAGGCTGGTCGCCGAGGAATGATGCTGTCCGTGGGGCCATTGACTCCGCCCAGGACCTTGACACCTCAACGGCGGGCGAAGCGAGGCGGGCGGCAGACGCAGCTCCGGGGCGAGGTGCTGCCGCGGGAGGTCCTGCCAGAGGAGTTCACGTTCGAATGCGTGGATCCCTGGGACGAACGAGGGAGCTGGGCTGACCGTCTGCCATAGGTGTCGACGAGGGTGTCTGGAGTTTCGGCAGCGGGTGCTGCGGGCCTACCGCGAGCAGTGCGCCATCTGCCGGCTGCGCCACGGGGAGCTGCTCGATGCGGCGCACATCCTGCCGGACGAAAGATCACTCCCCCTGTGTGCCATTGCGCCAAAGTCGAGCAAGGCCTCACTATGGGACCTGGCCGATCAGTTGCACCTCGTTGCTGAGGATCAGGCCCCCTTGATCGCGTGCCCTGATGAGCCCGGTGCACTGCCTGCCACCGGAGCAGAGGACGACGCAGGTCGTGTCCAACGTGAGCATCGTCGACACCTCGCCGTTGGCATCGGTGATCCCACTGCTCGGGCTAAAGGTCCCCGTCACGCTGCCGCTGGTGGAGAACTCGAAGAAGAGCGGGATACCAGGGATGCCCGCTCCCGTCGCTCCCAACGCCGTGGCAGTGAAAACGAACGAGGTGGTGCAGCTCGCAAAATACTGCGGATCGCTCGGCGACAGGGTTATGGAAGCGAGCTGGTTGGTCGCTAGGGTGCCGCAGCAGGCTGCCGGGAGCAATGCACCAGGTTTGCACTTGAGGCCGCCGTCGGGCGTGATGCATGTCGTTCCTGGATTCACCTCGTAGTTCTGTGCAACCAGGACATCCGTATCGAGAGCCGGTGGCGGGATGGAACGGAACACGTCCGCCCACTCACAGAGTCTGGTGAGCGGATGTGCGGTGGAGCAGGCTCGACTCGCGACCAGAGCCCCGACACCCGTGGTGAAGGTCTCGGTCGTGACTCCGACGAAGCCGACAGTCCTGGTCGCAGGCGTGCCTCCGCTCACGCCCCCGGTCGCCGTCCTCTGAGCCGACGGTCCGTTCAGGGCGAACACCAGGCACACGCACACGACGGCCAGACCGTACAACACGGCTTTTCGCATGGGCAGCGTCCTCCTGTTGGTGGGCCTTCGGTGAGCGGAAGTATGCGCCGGATAAGGAGCTCGACGCAATCCTTCGGAATGCGGGTCTTTGCTCGGGAAGGCGGGGTAGTAGACGGACGGCTTGGTATTAAGGCCCTCTCCGCCGGTAGTTGCGCCGGTCGAGGCAGGCGTCGTAGGTGGTACGGTCGATCCGGATCCAGTCGGTCTTATCGATCCCGCGACGGCTGAGGGCGGCGGGGTTCACCGGGAAGGCGCTGGCGATCTTGATCCACCGTCCCTGCTCGCGCGCGATCGAACGGATCTCCTCGGCAACCTCCGACAAGTCCTGATCCTGGCTCAGAATGAGCGCCACGTCGTACTCCCGGCGATGCGCCATCCGGACAATGTCGAGGGCCATGCGGACGTCGACGCCTTTCTCCTCCGCGGCTTGAAAGGTGTGGGTCGAACCGTCCGGCAGGCGAACGGTCTTGCTTCGGTAGCTGAGTGGGCGCGCGAAGACGTGGACCCCCTGTCGACCCATGGCGGCGAGCTTCCGCAGCCAGAATCTATGCCAAAGCGGATCGTCTCGAGAATCGGGAACTCCCGTGTAGAACCGAGTTTCCACGATTTGCCAGCCGAGAGTCTTGCAGATGGCACTGGCGAGCGCCTGGGTATCGTAGTTGGGATAGCCGTAGCCGAAGGCGTTCCGAACGGCGTGGAACAGATTCTGTCCATCGACGAACGCGGTGGCGCGCTTGACAGCAGGCTCAGGGGGCAGAGGCGCCCCCCAAAAAAATAACCCCGACCGAGGCCTTTCGGCGTGTCAGGCGGGGAGGAATTTCGACGGAAATCATAACACTGAGTCGAATGATGTCAAGCATCAAATGGGCACGATCATTGGCTGACGCTCCCCCGCGGGACCTTCGGGTGTAAGCAAACCCGGTGCCGCCTCGGCCTTATCGGCTCAGGGTGGCCCGGACGTCCTCCGCGAGCCGGACGGGCCGATGCTGAGGTACGGACTGCAGGGGTTCCAGGACGCGCGCCTCCTGCCGCCGCGCGACCCGGCGCTGCGGCCGAACCGGGAGTTCGTGGAGGAGAGGTACGGGATGGTCAGGAGGGTGGGGTAGTCGTCCGACCTCTAAGAAAAGTTTGGCCGCGGAAGAGGTCTTGCTTCCCGTGGGCAAGCTCACGTAGGGTAGCGCCTGCTCATCCCGCGGGGTTCGTCCTTGCGGTGCCCGTGGGCCACTGTCCACGGGCGCTCTTCGGCCCGCCCCCCTACCCGCCCCCGCAAGGAACGCCACTACAGCGAACTTCCACTTGTATATATACTCTGAAACTTATAATATATTGCCAGTTTGGGAGAATATATACAAATGACTCCGGAAGCATTCCTCGCGACGCACCCCCTGTTCACCAGGGAGGAGCTGGCTCGTGTCCTCATGGATCGTGGCAGCCGGTCGCCGGGAACGGTCTCCTCACATCTGGCGAGGTGGCGCCGGCAACATCGGATCCTCAAGGTCAAGGAGGGTGTCTACGTCCGGCTCGATCCCGACGCGGACACGGCCGCGCAGGCAATCGATTTCCTCGCACTCGCTTCGCTTCTCGCCCCGGACGGGGCGTTGGCCTACCACACGGCGCTCGAGGCGCATGGTATCGCCCAGAGCCTGTTTGAACGGCTCACGTTCGTCACTTGGACCAAGACAGGGCCGGTTCGGTTCCAGGGCCGTGAGTTCGTCCCCGTGCGGCCGCGGGAGGCGCTGCGAAACTCGCGTAAGAAGGATGCGTGGATCGAGTCGATGGATCGATCGGGAGTCGAGGTCAGGGTGACGTCACTGGAGCGGACCGTGGCGGACGTGCTCGACCGTCCCGATCTCGCCGGCGGTGCCGATGAGGTGTGGCGGTCGAGCGCTGCCGTCGCTGCGCTCGACCTCGGCGAGCTGGAATCCTATGTTCGCGCTCTCGGGAGCCGGACGCTGGCGGCGAAGGTCGGCTTTTTTCTGGAGCGACGCGCCGAGGACCTTGCCGTCCCACCTGCCCTGTTGGAGAGGCTGCGGAAGCGAGCGCCCCGTTCGCCGGTGTACTTCGACCGCCGCCGGAAGAGCCGTTTCGCCTCCAGGTGGAATTTGATGGTGCCGGAAGGCTGGATCGCCGCCGCCGAAAGCGAGCCTGCATGATCACCCGGAGCCAAGTTCAGACGGTCGCGACGAGGTCGCGCTTCCGTCCCGAACCCGTCGAGAAGGTGCTTCGCCTGATCGAGATCCTCCGGCGCCTCGACCAACACGAAGTGACGTCGTCGGCCTGGGTGCTGAAAGGAGGGACGGCCCTCAACCTGTTCCACCTGGATGCCCCCCGACTTTCGGTCGACGTGGACATCAATTTTGTCGGAGTGGCGGACGTCCAGGCCCTGCCGCAGGCCCGGGAGTCGTTCGAGCGGGCGCTCGTCTCGTGCTGCGAGAGAGCCGGGTGTTCGGTCAAAAGGGCGCCCACGGAGCATGCAGGAGGGAAGTTTCGCCTCCGGTTCGCGAGCGTCCTCGGCGGAACACAGAACCTCGAAGCGGACGTGAGCTACGTGGCGCGCCTCCCACTGTTGCCAGGGGAGAGGAGGGCGATGTCATCTTCCATCCTCGGAGAGGATTGCGAGGTGCCCTGCCTTGCGTTCGAGGAGCTCGCCGCTGGCAAGTACGTGGCCCTCTTGTCCCGGCTCGCCGCCCGCGACTTCTACGACGCCGCGAGCATGCTGAGGATCGCCCCGGATCTGCCGGATCGTCCGGGATTTCGGCTGGCGTTCGTCTGCCAGGTGGCCGCATCGCGAGCCGACTTCAGAGATCTCAAGACGGTCGCCCACATGCCCGACGTCGTCGAGGTCAGACAGAAACTTCTCCCGCTTCTGCGCATCGACCCGGACGCGCCACGACTCGAGCCAGACACGCTGGCCGAAGATCTGCACCGACGCCTGGGACCCGCGATCAGGCGCGTGCTGAAATGGTCGAAGAAAGAGCGAGCCTTTCTCGACCGCTTCCTCGATTCGGCCGAGATCGAGCCCCGACTCCTCACCGAGAACCCGGACCTCGGGGAGCGAATCCGGCAGCAACCAATGCTCCTCTGGAAGCAGCAACACCTTCGGAAACAAGCGGGGAAGTGACTTTCCCTCAGAAGGTGGCCGGCGTCGTTGACGCCCGCTGCCGGCCTGCGCTAAGGTGACGGACATCCCCTGGAAGCTGCGGCAGTGCGGGCCCGCAGGGGCGCGCCGGTGACGACATGCTCGAAGAAACGCGATCGACTCAGGGATCCAATCGCCCGCCCCGGCGGCGGAAGCCGCGCGGTCGCTTGAAGATCGGCGATGAGTGGATGGCGATCCAGATCATCGCCCGGTCGCAGACCAACCCGCAGAAGGCGGTCGCCGAGCTGGTGGAGAACTCCATCGACGCCGGGGCCACCCGCATCTCCATCACGCGCGGTCGGCGGCGCGGCCGGGTCTTCCTGCGGGTGTCGGACGACGGTCGCGGCGTGCCGCTCAACGCGGAGGGCGTGCCCGACTTCGACTACGTGGCGACGCACGTCTGCGATTCCCTCAAGCGCCGGCTCGACCAGCGACAGCGCGGCGGCGTACAGGGGGAGTTCGGCATCGGGCTTCTGGGGTTCTGGTCGATCGGCCGCGACCTGGAGATGGTCTCGCAGGCCGGGAACGCTCCGCCGCACATGATGATCATGCGCGCCGGGTCGAGGACCTACGACCGGCGGCGCTATCTGGGCGCCCGTGCCGGACCCGGGGTCGACGTCACGATCCACGAGGTCCACCGGGAGGTGCAGAGCCGGCTGACGGCGGAGAAGCTGCAGCGCTACCTCGGGCAGGAGCTGCGCGAGCGAATCCGGCGCCGGGCGCTCACGATCGTCCTCGAGGACCGCCTGCCTCCCTCGAAGACGCTGGAGGTTCGTCCGGCCGTCTTCGAGGGCGAGCGGATCGCCGACATCGGCGAGATCCCGGTGGCGGACCATCCTCCGATACGGGCAGAGATCTATGTCGCCCCCGAGGCGCCGCCCGGTGCGGAGCGGCCGGCAGTGTCGCTCTACCGGCTGGGGACGCGCGTCGGCCAGGACATTGCGACGCTTCCCGAGTTCGCGCGCGAGCCCTGGTCCTCCGGCAGGCTGGAGGGCGCCCTGGACTATGCGGACTTCTACCTCGCGCCGGCGTCGCGCGAGGGGTTCACTCCGGACGCCGCGAACCACGCCTTCGTCGAGGCGGTACGCGGCATCGAGCCGATCCTCCTGGAGCGGCTGCGCTGCGAGGAGGAGGCGCGCGCGGAGCGCGCCGGGCAGTCGCTGGTGCGCGAGCTGCAATCGGCCTTCGCGCGCACTCTCCGGGATCTGCCCGCGGGAGAATACGAATGGTTCGGAGCCGACGGCCGCCGCCCGTTCGCGGGCGGCGGGGACGGGCGGCCTGGGGGGCCGGACGCCGTGCCTGGCGGCGCGGGAGACCTCCCCGCGGGACCGGACGCCGTTCCTGCCGGCCCCAACGCGGCGCCGACCGCGCGAGGTGTCGGTGGAAGCCGATGTGCTCGTGGAGGCCGAGGCGGCGCGGCGCGCATTCCCGCCGCCGGTCTTCGTGCACGCTCCCGGCGAGGCGTGGCGCTCCCGCTGGAACGGGGCAACGGTAAAGCTCGAGGTCAACTCAGGCCACGCCGATTACCAGGTCGCCCGGCAGAACCCGGCCCGCCGCCGGCGCTACCTCGGACGGCTCTATGCCAAAGAGCTCGTCCTGCACAATTTCGGCCACGAGCCGTCCGCCGCCGTCCTCGATCGCCTGCTCGAAGTGCTCGCGCGCCTGGACGAGCACCTGTAGTATCGAGGCCATCTCGAAAAAAATAACCCCGCCCGAGACCTTTCGGCAGGTCGAGCGGGGAGGAAATACCGAGACAATCCTAGCACGAAGCTGGAATCGGCCAAGCGGCTCCGGACGGTATTTCGGACCGGACAATCGCGCAGGGCGCGTCGAACCCTTACCATACTCGGCGCCGTTCTGACATGACGGGCCCGCGGGAGTCTGGCGGCTGCGCCACGCCGCGTTCGACCGGCTCTGCTGCCGCGCGACCCAGTGCTCCGGCCGAACCTGGAGTTCGTGGAGGAGAGGTACGGGATGTTCAGGAAGGCGGGGTGACGCGTCCTTCCGTGCGTCCGTCAGTTCCGTCCGGCGTGCACGGATGCGCGGCGTCGCCGCCTCCGCCGCCCCGGCCCTGTCCGGCGTCCGGTCACATAAGGGGTCCGACGTGGTTCGGAGAGTCGGCCTGTGCCGCCCTCCCGCTCGAGCAGGGCGAGGACCGTCGCCGGGTCGACCGTCTGCACCGGCGACGCGGGAAAGCCGGCCGGATCGCGGGTCACGATGAGGTCGCAGCCGGCTGCCTCGGCGGCGGCCGCGCAGACGGCGTCCTCGAAGTCGGTCCAGCCGAGGGTCAGGGCGCGCTGAAGGGTCGCCTGGTTGACGGCCGCCACTCCGAAAACCGTGAGCAGATGCGCGACGGCGCGCCGGGCGGAGTCGGCGCCCCGGGTCCGGGAGAACAGATAGAAGAGAGTCGTGACGCCGTGGCCGGGCACGAGGCCCGTCACCCGTCGGGTCTCGACCGCTGCCCAGATCTTCGCCGCGACCTCCGCATGGGGCGCCCGCTCGAGGACGGCGTCGAGCAGGACGTTGACGTCCACGAGGATGCGTTTCAACGGTACTTGCGCTCCAGGTACCTGCGATAGTCGGCCGGATCGGCCTTCGAGTCCTTCAGCTCGGCCCGGAGACGCGCCAGAACCGGGGGAAGATCGTCGTCGTCCTTGGCGGTGGTCCTGACCACCAAGGAGAGGAGTTTTTCGACGAGCCGGGACACGGAGGTTCCTCGCCGGGCGGCATAGCGCTTGGCGCGGGCCACGACGGTCCCGTCCACATTGAGAGTCAGCTTCGCCATGTACGTATGATACGCGGTGACGCGTACGTATGCAAATGCGCGCACGCCCCGCACGATTCACGGCCGCTCCATCCCGGGCCGTTTCACCTGGAGAGGCGCCGTAGAATCTGGCGGGGCAGGGGAGTCTCTCCCGGCGTAGAATCTCCGCGTCCATCCATCATTTCATGCGGGAGGACGGTCTCATGCCTGGGAAACGCTACGACGCCGTCGTGATCGGCGGCGGCCACAACGGGCTGGTTGCGGCGGCCTATCTCGCCAAGTACGGCAAGCGAGTCGTCGTCCTCGAGGCGCGCCACAAGACCGGGGGCGCGTCGGACACGTCGCAGCCGTGGCCCGAGGCCCCCGAGTTCAAGGTCACGACGCTGTCGTACACCATGAGCCTCATGCCGCCGTACATCGTCGACGACCTCGGTCTGAGGAAGCACGGCTACAAGATCAACCCGCTCGGGATGGGGTATCTGCCGCACCCCGATGGCCGCTCGATCATCGACGGCGGCACCAACCCCGCGACCTATGCGTCGTACGGCCAGTTCTCGAAGAAGGACGGCGAGCGGATCGGTCCCTACTACGAGTGGATCGGCCGCATCGCGGCGATCATGCACCCGATGCTCGACGACGCGCCGCCGCGCTTCGGCTCGCTGAGGCTGCGGGACATCAAGGATGTGGCGCGGCTGGCGTGGACCCTGAAGAAGCGCGGCGCGGTCAACGAGCGGACCGTGGCCGACATCACGCGGCTGTTCACCATGAGCTGCGCCGACCTGCTCGACCGCTGGTTCGAGAGCCCCGTCGTCAAGGGGATGCTGTCGATCAACGGCATCATCGGCACCTGGGCCGGGCCGTTCGCCCCCGGCACCGCCTACGTGCTGATGCACCACTCGACCGGCCAGGAGACCGAGGGGCAGGTGGCGTCGTGGGGGACGCCCGAGGGCGGGATGGGGGCGGTGGCCGACGCGATCCGGCGGGCGGCGGAGGGGTTCGGCGCCGAGGTCCGGGTGAACGCGCCGGTGGAGAGGGTCCTGATCGAGGAGGGCCGGGTCACCGGGGTGGTGATCAAGGGGGGCGAGGAGTTCCCGGCACCGCTCGTGGTCACCACCTGCCACCCGCAGATCACCTTTCTTCGGCAAATCGACCGCAAGGATCTGCCGCCCGAATTCGTGGCCGACATCGAGAACTGGCGGTCGCGCTCGGGGACGGTGAAGATCAACCTGGCTCTGGCGGAGCTTCCGGAGTTCACCGCCGACCCCGGCTTCAACCCGGAGGTGCACGGCGGCGCCATCTCGATCCTCGACGACATCGAGTACCTCGAGCGCGCCTTCCAGGAGGCGCGGGCCGGGAAGGCGGCGACGCTGCCGTTCTCGGACTGCGAGATCCCGACGGTGTTCGACACGACGCTCGCGCCCCCGGGGAGGCACATCATGTCGATGTTCACCCAGTGGGTGCCGGAGGGCTGGAGCCGCGAACCGCATCGCGCCGAGCTCGAGGCCTACGCCGACCGGCTGATCGACCGCTTCGATCAGGTGGCGCCGAACTTCAGGCGCTCGATCCTGCACCGCCAGGTCATCGGCCCGTACGAGATGGAGCACGACTACCACCTGCTGGGTGGCAACATCTTCCACGGCGAGCTGACCGTCGACCAGCTGTTCCACCTGCGCCCGGCCGTCGGCTACGCCGACTACCGGACACCGGTCCGCGGCCTGTACCAGGCCTCGTCGGCCACCCACGCCGGCGGCGGCGTCAACGGCCTGCCCGCCCACCACGCGGTGCGCGAGATGCGCAAGGACGGCGTGCTCTCGAACTGACCCGCGGCCGGGCCGGCGGAACTCTATCGCGCAGGCAGGACTCGCCCCCGCAGGCAGGACTCGACCCCGCAGGCAAGACTCCACCGCGAGGCCAGGATTCGTCCGCGAGGGCAGGACTCGGCCGCGGGGCTCGAGTGTGACTCAAGTCACGGAAGCGCGATCCGGGGTGCTGCTAAGGTGGCGGCACATCCAACGCCAGCCCTATCGGCCGATCAGGAAGTCCGCCCTCCGGCCCGAGGGGTGACGTGAACCGTGAGTTGACAGGCGACCCCGGACCGGGGGGCGGACACCACCGAGAGACCGGCGGATTTGGTTGAATGCTTCGAGGCGGCTCAGCGACCGGCCTCGACCCCGTAGACGCGCCCCAGGGCCTTCCTGTCCAGGACCTCGATCCGTTTCCGTCCCAGCCGGAGCAGCCCCGACTCCTGGAACGATTCCAGGGTCCGGCTGACGACCTCACGCGTCGTCCCCAGCTCGTCCGCCAGCATCTGGTGCGTGATCGTGAGGGGCTTCCCGTGGCTCAGCAGGCGGGAGGCGAGGCGCTGATCCAGCCGGCGGAAGGCGACGTCGTCGATCAAGGCCATCAGGTGCGCCATCCTCGCGGACAGGAACCGGAAGACGAAGACCCGGAAGGGCGGCGACTTGAGGATCATCTCCAGGAACAGGCTCCGCGGGACGGCGTAGAGGACGAGGTCGGTCTCGGCCGACGCCATCGCGGGGTAGGGCGACTCCCCGAGCAGGGCCGTGAAGGTGATGACGCAGCTCTCTCCCGGCTGCAGCCGGTACAGGAGGATCTCGTGGCCGTCAGGCCCGCACTTCATCGCCCGGATGGTCCCTTCGATCAGGAGGGGGTAATGCGTGCAGGGGCTCCCCTCGCCGAAGAGGGGCCGGCCGGCGGGTGCCCGCAGGAGCGCGGCCTGCTCCTGAAGCTTCTTGAGGATGTCCGGCGGCAGATCCTTCAGCACCGGATAGGACTGCATGATCCGGTCGAGGTCGGTCTTGTTCATCGGAGTTCCTCCGCACTCAGCGATTCAGTATGGACTCGATCCGCCGGTCCGGCACCAGCCAGAGGAGCGCGACGAAGACGTAGAGCCCGATGGCGATCCAGGGGCTGACGAAGGCGAGGGGGATGGCCGCCACGTACGACGCGATCGAAAGCTTCCCCTTGAAGTCGCCGCCCACCGCCTCCCGCAGCTTCGATTGCGGCCCCTGATGAGCGACGATGGTTGTTTGCAGGATGGTGTACGCGATGGCGGCCATCAGCAGGACGACGCCGTAGAGCGCGGTCGGGAGGGGAGCGACGTGGTTCTCTCCCATCCAGCCTGTCCCGAATGGTATCAGCGACAGCCAGAACAAAAGGTGCAGGTTCGCCCAGAGGATGGCGCCGTTGATGCGCTCCGTCGCGTGCAGCATGTGGTGATGGTTGTTCCAGTAGATTCCCAGGAAGAGGAAGCTGAGCATGTACACCAGGAACACGGGGGTCAGCGGGCGCAGCGCCTGCCAGTCGGTGCCACGCGGGATCTTCAGCTCGAGCACCATGATCGTGATGAGGATCGCGATCACGCCATCGCTGAACGCTTCGAGCCGGCTCCTGGTCATGAAGTCCCGGCGGAAGTGTATCGCAAGGTACGCGATGTTCGGGAGGGCAGGGTAGGAGGAGAGGTCACTCCTCAGGAGCCAAGCACACCTGATGCCGCGTTGTCACCCGAGCGGTCGCGCGATCGCCTGCCGTCGGCTGCGACTCGTGCGGACGCGGCCGGGGCAGTGCCCGCGTTCCGTCCAACCCATGCTCGCAGCGCCCGACCCTCCAGGAGCCTTCGTAAGCGCCTCTTTCCTTCGTCCTCGATCTGACGAACGCGTTCGCGGGAAATTTCCAGGCGTCTGCCGATCTCGCTCAACGGAAACGCGGGACCCCCGCCGAGGCCGAATCGATTGATCATGACGGTCTGCTCCTGATCGGTCAGATGAAGCAGGGCACGGCCCAGCAACTCCCGAGTCTCGCGACCGATCAGATGATCCTCAGGGTCGCGGCAGCTCCGCTCGACGAGGAATTGCGACAGAGCCATCTCTCTGCCTGGCCCGACCCCGTCATCGATGGAGATCTCCTTCAGCTTGACCTGGAGAATCCTGTCGATCTTCGCTATCCCGACGCCCAGGTCTTTCGACACCTCCTCGCGATTCGCCTCCCGGCCCAGGGCGCTCGACAGCTTGCTCTGTGCGGTTCGCAGGCGGCGCACCATCTTGAGCTGATATTCGGGAACATAGACAGTGGCCGAGTTCCTGGTCAAGGCTCGGCGGATCGACTTTCGAATCCACCAGACGGCGTAAGTGATGAATCGGGTGCCGCGCGTGGGATCGAAGCGGCGGGCCGCCTCTAACAGGCCGATGTTTCCTTCGTTGACCAGATCCTCGAGAGACGACCCCATGTTTCTATATTCACGGGCGATCCCGAAGACGAACCCCAGGTTCGCCTCGACGAGCGCGTCCGTGGGACCACGTCCCCCCTGGGCCCGGGCGCAAGCATCATCAGCCGGGCCAGAATCCGTGTGGCGCCGGTCGATTCCGGAGTCGCGAGCGAGCGTGGGATCGGGCGGGAGCAGACCCGGTGCAGGGGAAACGATGGCAGGGGCGGCAGATGGGCTGGATGTGGAGTATTGCGGGTCCAGCGGGCGGGGATTTGCCGCCCCCGCCATCGGTTGCCTCCATTCGTGCCCCAGACTTCCACCACGTAGCCGCACGCGTGGGCAGTAGACCCGGCCGATGAGCCGGTTGCCTATCCGTAGAATCTGGTATTTCAGATCCGGAGTTCCCCGAGGCGGCCTCGGTGTCACACCGGGGCGCGGCGCACGCTCGGGGCTCCGTAGCCCGGCTAGGGGACGATGAGGCTGTTACGGATGGCGTAACGTACCAGATCGCTGAAGGAGTGACAGCCCAGCTTCCGCATGATGTTGGTGCGGTGAGTTTCCGCCGTTCGGACACTGATGCCCAGGATGTCCGCCACTTCCTTGTTCCCCTTGCCTTCCGCCAGAAGCTGGGTGACCTCCCGCTCCCGGTGGGTCAGCATGGAGAGCTCTCCCTGCTCGCCGAGCGGTCGACTGCTCCGAGACCCATGGACGACCATCGCGGCGACGCGGGAGGTGAAGAAGGGCTCGTGGCGACCGAGTGCTTCCACGGCGCTCACCAGATCCCGGCCCGCGTCGGACTTGAGAACGTAGCCTCGGGCGCCGGTCGCCAGCACCTCCCGGATGACTTCCTCCGATTCGTGCATGGTGAGGATGAGCACCTCGCTCCGCGGGGAGGCATCCCGGATCTGCCGCGCGGCCTCGAGCCCGTTCAGCCCGGGCATGCCGATGTCGAGGATCACCACGTCCGGCCGGAGCCGGGCCGCTTTCTCCACAGCCTCCCGACCCTCGACCGCCTCGGCGCAGATTCGCCATCGGGGATGGGCTTCCAGCAGGCCGCACACGCCGCGCCGGACGACCTCGTGATCGTCGGCAATGAGAATTCGCACGGAGGTCACGCCCCTTCTGGCGCTACAGTGATCTCCACCTGAACCGTCGCGCCCTTCCCGCTGGAGTCGATCCGGAGCCGCCCTCCCAGCTGCCGGACTCGTTCGCGCATGCCCAGCAGTCCGACCCCGAGCGACTCGACAGCGTCGCGCCTGCTCAGGATTCCGGCAGGGATCCCCCGACCCTGATCCCTCACTTCCAGGGTAACCCATTGCGGCTTTCGAACCAGCCGAATCCCGGCCGTCGGGCTGCCCGAATGCCGCTGAACGTTCGTGAGGCATTCCTGGACGATCCGGAACAGGGCGGTCTCCACGTCCATGGGCAGCCGCCCGAACTCGGTCGGAAGATCGAGGTCGACCGATATTCCGCTGCGACGGGAGAAGCCTTCGACGCACCAGCGCAGCGCCGCGGGCAGCCCGACCTCCTTGAGCAGCGGCGGGTGCAGGAGATAGGAAAGCGAGCGAATCTCGCTCAAACAGAGTTCCGCAAGACCCTGGCTCTCATCCAGCGCGATCCGCGCCCGCCCATCGAGGGCTGCATGGCGCCCCCGCGCCACCGCCAGGTTCATGGAAAGGGCCGCCAGGCTCTGGGCGGTGCTGTCGTGCAGCTCGCGCGCCAGCCGCCGTCGCTCCTCGTCCTGGACCCGCAAGAGCCGGGTCGAAAGCTGTCGCAGGGATCCCTCCGCCAGCTCGCGTTCCGCGATCTCCTCTTGAAGCGCCTGGTTCATGTTGGAGATCTGCTCCGTCCGCCGGGCGATCCTGTCCTCCAGCTCGGCATGGGCTCGTCGCAGATCGCCTTCGGCCCTCCGGCGCTGGATGAAATGGCCAATCTGGCTTCCGAGGGTCCCCATCATCTGGAGCAGTGTTTCGTCGGGCTCGTGCACCTTGCGACTGAAGAACGTCATGACGCCGTGGACGTCCCTGTCCAGAAGGATCGGGAACCCCATCCCCGAGCGCAGACCCAGAACCCGAGCGAGTCCTGCCCGAACGAAGCTCGCATCCCCCGCCAGATTCGAGATCCAAACGGGGCGACCGTCGCCCCAGACGCGACCGGCCATTCCGACGCCGGGCCGGAAGGTCACTCGAGCGGCGGTCTCCCCGAATTCTCCGAGACGGCCGTGGGGTCGATGCCACTCGGCGGCGTGGACGAGGGCGTTCGTGTCGACATCCACGACCCACACGTTACCGCAGTCCCATTCGAGGCTTTCGCAAATCGCCCGGAGAATGCCGGGGAGGACGTCCTCGAGGGACGGAGCGTCCGCCAGAACCCGTGCCGCGGAGTAATTCGCCCTCACCCGCAGGTCGGCGCGCCTCCGCTCGGCGACGCCGGCGGCCAGGATCAGCATGGTCACGGCGACGACGCCCATGAACGCCTGCAGGGACAGAAGGCTCTCGTTGACCGTTCCCCTCGCGAAAGGCCCGAAGCCTTGCGCGGTTCTCCAGATCGCCAGGCCGGTCACCAGGAAGGTGGTGGTCACCGTCCCGCGCTGCCAGAACCGAAGCGCCGCCCAGATCAAGAACGGGAAGAGAATGTACGGCTGCAAGAAAATTGCCTGGTCGGACGTGTGCCAGGCGCGGAAGACGAGCAGACTGACCACGACAAGCGACGCGAGAAGCGCTGCGGCTTCCACCAGCCGCCAGGGCGGCAGATGGATGCGGGGTGGCTCGGCCCACACAAACAACAGCGGAGCCAGGATCAGATCACCCATTGCGTCCCCGAGCCACCAGGTCGACCAGGCCTTGCCGAAGGAGGCCGAGGGAATGACACCTCCCAGCCAGCCGCTCGTCACGCCGATCGTGGCGCTCATCATCGTGCTGAGACCCGCCGCGAGCACGACGAGTCCAACGACGACCTGAACGCGGTCGAGAGATCCCCGAAACTTTGCGAATCGCAGGAGCAGATATGTGCCCAGCAGGGCTTCCAGCGTGTTTCCTGCCGACATCCCGCAGGCAGCCAGGACGGGCGCCCCGGCAGAGACGTTGACAAGAAACGCCCCCGTCGCGATCCCTGGCCAGAGGCGATAGCCGAACAACGAGAGAGCCACGAGAGAAACCCCGGTCGGAGGCCACACCGAAGTTGCGAAGCCGCTCACCGCGTCCAGCAACAATCCGAGCCTTGCCGTGATGAAATAGACGGCGACGAGCACCCCGACTCGGGCCATGTAGGGCAGGTTGGGGAGCTTCAGCCTAGGGATGAGGGAATCCTGCCTTCCGGTTCGCCTTCTGTTGAGCATGCATAGACGTCGTCGGGCGAGATGGAGCAGCCATCTTTTACCACTCGGCTGCCCGGCTTCGCAACAGATCTGTGCTTTTCGCAGTTGGAGGCAGGCGAGGCAGAGCTTGCCTTCGGCGCGGTTGCGCGTATATTTCGGGGACCCGGACGGGCATCCTCCTCGAGGAGAGCGATATGACGCGGCGATTGATGCAGTGTGCTCTGGCGGTGGTGCTCCTGCTCGCCGTCCCCACGGCCTGGGCGGGACTGGATCAGAGCAAGAAGGCGGCGGACGCGTTCCCGTCCGACGTGGCCTCGGCCTGGTTCGACACGCTCTACGACGTGGTCAAGACGGAGAAGACAACGCCGCCTCCCGCCTCGCGGATCTACGGGATCGCGAGCGTCGCGCTCTACGAGTCGATCGTGGGAGGTTCGACCGGGAACCGTTCGCTGGTGGGCCAGCTCAACGAGCTGGGCCCGCTGCCGGCGCCCAGGCCCGAGAAGAAGTACCACTGGCCGACGGTGGCGAACAGCGCCCTGGCGACGGCGATCCGCGGTCTCTACGCGAGCGCCTCCCAGGCCTCCATCGACCTGATCGATGCCCGGGAGCAGGAGTTCGCGTCGTGCTTCCAGACGGTCGTCCCGGCCCCGGAGTACACGCGGTCGGCCGCGCTGGGCCGCGACGTGGCCAACGTCGTGCTGGGATGGGCGGCAACCGACGGCTTCTCCACCAACAACAACTGTCCCTACGTCCCGGCGCCGGTCGACGGAGCGTGGGTGCCGACGCCGCCGGCCTTCAGCCCGAACCCGCTGCAGCCCTGCTGGGGACAGATCCGCCCGATGGTCCTGACGTCGGGCGCCGAGTGCGCCGCGCCCGGGAACCCACCGTTCTCCACGGACCGTTCGTCCGCGTTCTACGCGGCGGCCCTCGAGGTCCACGACACCGGGGTGAGCCTCACCTCCGAGCAGAAGACGATCGCCGACTACTGGGCCGACGGCGCCGGCGCGACCGGCACCCCTCCCGGCCACTGGATCGCCATCGTCGGCCAGATCTCGCGCAACAACGGCCTGTCGCTCGTGGCCTCGGCCGAGGCGTTCGCGCGTCTCGGGATCGCGGTGCACGATGCGTTCATCGAGTGCTGGCACACGAAGTACGTCTTCAACCTGCAGCGCCCGGTGACCTACATCCGGGCCAACATCGATGCGGGCTGGTCGCCCTACATCGCGACGCCCGGTTTCCCGTCGTACCACTCCGGGCACTCGACCCAGTCGGGGGCGGCCACGACCGTCCTCACCGACCTGTTCGGGGCCCTGTCGTTCACCGACACGACCCACACCGACCACGGCCTCGTGCCGCCGCAGAGCCCGCGGAGCTTCGACTCGTTCGACGAGGCCGCGGACGAGGCGGCGATCTCCAGGATGTACGGGGGGATCCACTACGCCTTCGACAACAACGACGGTCTCTCGTCCGGCCGCTGCATCGGCGGCCTGATCGTCGCGCGGGTGCAGTTCAGGAAGTAGGGCGCGGCCGCGGGCTTCTTTGTAGACTTGCCTCTGTTCATCCCGCGGGGCTCGCCCTCGCGGCGCCCGCCGGCCACGGTCCACGGGCGTTCTTCACGCCACCCCCGTTCCCGTCCTCCGACACCCGGACAGAATCATCATGTGCCTGCGCTGTCGTGCGGCATGGAAGGACAATGAGGTGTGGTAGATTCAGGATTGACTATATGCACAGATGTGCATATCATTAGCGAGTGGGGTTCGAGTGGGATCCGAACAAGGCTCGCGCCAACCTGAGGAAGCACGGTGTGGACTTTGCGGATGCTGCGACCGTCTTCGATGATCCCCTCGCCGTCACCATTTCGGATGAAGGGTCGGAGGAATACCGTTTCGTCACGATCGGGAGTGATGCCGAGGGTCACATTCTCGTCGTGGTCTACTCCTGGCGTGGCGACAACATTCGAATAATTTCCGCTCGCGCGGCAACTCGCAATGAGCGGAAGCACTACGAAGGCTGAGCGATGCGCAAGGAATACAACTTCAGCCGTGGCCGGCGCGGGCCGGTGGTCAAGCCGACGACAGGGAAGACCCGCATCACGATCCGACTCGATAACGATGTGCTCGCGTGGTTCAAAACCCAGGTCCACAAGACTGGTGGCGGAAACTACCAGACGCTCATCAATCGGGCCTTGAGGGCGCACATGAGCTCGGAGGAGCACGCCCTCGAGGACACGCTGCGGCGTGTGCTGCGGGAGGAGCTCCCTGCCTACCGTGTGAAGCGGAAGCGCTAAAGCTCGGTCGAGGCACGCGTCTGGCCCCATCGGCGATGTGGGTGTCACAAGACGCATGCCTTGCCTGTCTTACCTGGTATGCAGAGAAATTTCTCCGTGTCGCCGCTGACGCCTCTGGCGAGACCCGCATGGCTCCTCGAGGAGGCCTGGCCGATCGGGACCATCGGCCCCGACGTCGTGTGCGACGACCCGGACCTCGTCGCGCGCACCATCCGCTCGTGGCACCGCGAGCGGGTCGCGCCAACGATCGGCTCATGAAGAAGCGCATCCCCTCTCCAGACCAGCCTTCCGATGCGCGGTCTTCGCAGGGCGAGGCCCCTGGCGGCCAGGGTCACGACGATTTGTTCCAGCAGCACCGGGCCCTTCTGTTCTCGATCGCCTATCGCATGCTGGGCAGCGTCGCCGACGCCGAGGACATGCTGCAGGAATCATTCATCCGCTGGCAGCAGACCCCGCAGACCGACGTCCGCAATCCCCGGGCGTTCCTGGTCACCATCATCAGCCGGCTGTGTCTGAACCATCTGCAATCGGCGCGTGTCCAGCGCGAGGAGTACGTCGGCCCGTGGCTTCCCGAGCCGTTGTTGACCGTGCCGGCCGGCGACCCCTCGGAACCGGCCCGGGTCGGCGAGTCGCTGTCGATGGCGTTCCTGCTCCTCCTGGAGCGGCTGTCTCCCGTCGAGCGCGCCGTGTTCCTTCTGCGGGAGGTTTTCGAGTACGAGTACTCGGAGATCGCGCAGGTGGTCCATCAGAGCGAAGCGAACTGCCGGCAGATCCTTCGGCGGGCGCGCCAGCACGTCACGCAGGACCGGCCGCGCTTCAGCCCCTCCATGGAGGAGCGCGAGGAAATGCTCCAGCAGTTCCTCGACGCCGCCTCGCGCGGAGACCTGCAGGGTCTCCTGGCGCTTCTCTCCAGCGACGTCGTGCTCTACGCCGACGGAGGTGGCAAGGCGACCGCGGTGCCGAACCCGATCCACGGTCCGCTGAACGTGGCGCGTTTCGTGATGCGCGCTCCCAGGAAGCTCGTGCCGCAGAACCGCGTCAGGAGCCTGGTGCAGATCAACGGGCTGCCCTGCGTCGTCAATTATTTCGAGGGGCGCCCGCACAGCGTCGTCACCCTGGACATCGTCGAAGGGCGGGTGCGCGGCATCTACATCGTGAGCAACCCGGAGAAGCTGACGCGCCTGCCGGCCTTGCCACCGGCGCCTTGCTAGGGTCGAGAGGAGAGAAGAGATGCAGACGGAGAGTTCACCAGCCAGCCGGAAGCGCAGGAACGCCGGCACACTCCTCATCGTTCTCATCGGACTCATGCTGATGGGGAGCGCGGGGGCGAAGCTGGTCCAGGTTCCGCCGGTGATCGAAGAGCTCGGCGCGATGGGATTCGCCGGCGGCCGGTTGACGTTCATCGCGGTTCTGGAAATCGTGAGCGCGGTCCTGTTCCTGGTCCCTTCCAGCCGAGCCGTGGGTCTGCTCCTGGTGTCCTCGTTCCTGGGAGGGGCCATCGCCACCCACCTGCAGCACGCGAAACCGATCCTTCAGCCTTCCATCGTCTTGTCCCTCGTCTGGATCGGCACATGGCTGCGCCATCCCGAAATGCTGTGGAGCCTGGGGCATGATGCGTTCGGGATGCCGCCGCTCCGACGCCAGGAGCATCGCCAGGGCGTTCCACAGGGAACCTGAGATGAATCAGGAGAGGACCGTGGCATCCAGTGCGAGAGTCGCGCCGTGGCTGACGCGGCTCATTCTCCTGCCCCCGACGTTCGTGTTCACGATGATCGTATTCAAATACATCTCGTATCCCGCCGAGATGGCGGCCACGGTCGGCATCGCTCTCAATACGCCGCTGGCGGCGACCATCCTGCGCATCGGGTTCGGAGCCTTTCCCTTGGGGTGCGCCCTCTTCACGGTCTCGTGCCTGGTCTCCACGCGGCGGCTTCTCACCGGTCTGGGCTTCGTCGCGACGATGATGAGCGTCGCCTTGGCCGTGAGAATCTTCGGCATCGTCGTCGACGGCACGCTCCGCGAGAGCCTCCGGCTGGTCATCGCGGAAGTGGTGCTTCTCGTCCTGACGCTCGTCGGTGTCGCGATCGAGGTGAGCCGGCGTCGACATCAAGCGCAGCGGGCCGTCGGCGACCTCTCGGCAGGGGGCTGACAGAGGAAGCCCGGCCACTGCGTCGGCGGCCTGATCGTCGCGGGCGTGCGATTCAGGAAGCAAGACGCGGGAGCACTCGCCCGAGGACGGCTCGCGCGGTCGCGGAGAGCCCGTCGGGGTCGAGCAGGCTCTCGAGAGAGCGGGCCCCGAGCGCGGCATCGAAGGCGGCTCGGCGATCCGATTCGGAGAGATCCGCCCAGGCCGGATGGGGGTGGATCTGGCCATCCGGGGTCCGCGGCCGCCAGGCCGAGAGGACCGACTCGATGAGCGTCTCTCTCTCGCGAGCGTCCATCAGGCTATCTCGATTCCGAGGCGTTGCAGGCATCCGGTGAGCAGCCTGCGGGCCCGGGTGATGTTCTGGAGAAAAGTGTTCGGGCGCATGCCGAGGCGATCGGCCAGGAGGCGGTCGGGCTCGGCGCCGGCCGACTCGATCCGGGCCGCGAGGGCGGCCGCGGGCTTTCGGGGCAGCTTCTCCAGGCACTCCTCGATCCGCTTCCGCAGGGCAGGATCGGGGAGCGTCGGTTCCGGGGCCGGCGGATCCGGTGGATCGATGTCGTCGTCGATGGGCCCCGACCTGGTCCGCCGGATCTCGCCGATCGCGAGGTTCCGGGCGATGCGCAGGCCGAGACGCAGGAGCGAGTTGGGCCGGCCATCCGCCGCCTCGGTGTCGACCGCGGCGGCGAATCTCCGGAGCGACTGCCGCAGCGGGCGCTCCGCCCTGGCCAGCCAGCGCGCGAAGGCGTCCGCGTCGCCCAGGGCGATCGCGGGCAGCTCGACGTCAAGATCCATCAGAGATCGATTCTGAGAGATCGATCCTGACGAGAGTGTCACCGCAATCGACCTCCACCCAGGCGACGTCTTTCAGGGCCAACGTTCCGACGCGCAGCGCGAGGTGGACGAGGAGGCCGGGCTCGACCGGGCCGGGCAGGGTCGTCGCCGTCGGGATGACCGGGATTTCGATCCGCTTCCCGTCGCGCAGCCCGATGGTGGCGCGCGCGGCGGGGCGCCAGTCGAGCGGCGCGCCGGTCACCTGGAACTCCAGGATCCGCCCACCGGCCTGGAGGGCGCCGACCCAGCGGCCCGGGACGGCGCGCGCGGCTGGCGCTGGCTGCGCGGGGGCCGTCTCGCCCTCCGGGGTGTCAGGGCCGCGGCCGCGGAGGGACGCAGCTTCTCTCAGGAACTCGCGCATGCGTTCTAGAGAGAAAGAAGGGAAGTAAGCGGCGGCTGCCACCTCGATCGAATGGGACCTATTGATTGAGTCCAGTAGCATGCTCGCCTGGGGCAGAGCTCCCAGCCCGAGCCCCTCGGCCGACATGCCATGGGGCAGCTCCTGGGGGATGATCTCCCGGCGGACCGGCAGGCGGGGATCGACGGTCGGCTCCTCGCTGATCGCCACCCAGGAGGTGAGGCGCGTGGCGACGGCGAACTCGAGGCCGACCCTTTCGATCGCGCGGTCGATCTCGGCAGGATCGCCGCCCGCGGCAAGGTCCAGCTCGAGGTCTTCGACCGCCTCCCGTCCATAGAGGGCCGTGACACAGGGGCTGCCCGCTCCGGGTTCCGTGGGCGGAACCCTGAGCTGTTCCTCCCAGAGCCCTCCTGGCGTGCGGCCGCGGACGATCAGCTCGCCGCCGCCGGGAAGCAGAGACAGGCCCACCCGGACGGGGGAGCCTGCCATGAGATCGGGCAGGGCGCGGGGCGCGGACGTCACGACTCCCGGGCCCTGGATCTCGAGATCGATGATCGCCGGACCGCGCGTGGCCGCGACGAGGCGGGCGGCGGCCCGCTCGGCGTCTTCTCGAAGCGCCGCCAGCACCTCGACGCCTCGCCCGGCGCGGGCGGCCGGGCGGGTCAGCGCCCGGTTGGGGGCCGAGCCGACGCCGACCGCGTGCAGGCGCGAGCCGGACGGAAGGCCGCGCCGCATGGCGCGCAGGATCTCGCTCTCGAACCCGATCTGGCCGTCGGTGACCAGCACGACCTGGCGCTGGGCATCGCGTCGCAGAGGCTCGAGGGCCTCCTCGACCGCGTCCAGCATTTCGGTCCCGCCGCCCGCCTGGAGCACGTCCAGGAAGCGCAGCGCCTCGCGACGCATCTCGGCGGTAGCCGGCACCGGGCCCTTCCGCCAGGGCCGGGGGCGGCTCGCGAACGAAATGATCTCGAGCCGGTCGGAATCGGTGAGCGAATCGACGAGGGCCGCGACGACGCGGCGCGCCTGGTCGAGGGGCGCCCCGGTCATCGAGCCGCTGGTGTCGAGGAGGACGATCAGATCGCGCGGGTAGACGGCGGCGGGCGTCTCGGGCGGCACGATGGTCAGCAGCCCGTAGGCGTGGGCGGCGTGCGGGAAACGGGCCTCAGGGCGCGCGACCTGCAGCGTGATTCCCGGGCGTGGGCGCGGCACCGGCCAGCGGACGACGAGATCGCGATCGAGCGCGGCGCGGGAGTCCCCGGCGAGCGTCACGCGCGTGGGCATTCTGCTGCCGACGGATAGCCCATGGGAGGGAGACTCCGGCCTTCGTCCGTCCGTGAGGGCGTCGCCGATGACCAGGTCGAGAGAGACGACCGCGGCCAGCGGGCGGTCGGCGACCTCCACCGTCACGTCGGGCGCGTCCGGCACGCGCCCCTCGGCGCCGAGGTAGCGCGGCGGGGCGACGGTCGGGAAGCGCCATTCCCACATCCCCTCGGGCAACCAGAGGAGCGGCTGATCGATGGTCAGCTCGACGGCGACCTCGGTGCCCGGCGGGACGTTGCCGATCTCCTGGGTGAACAGGTTGGCGCGCTCCTGATCCAGGATCCCCGCCGTCCGGCCCTCGATGAGGGCCTGCTCGAACCTCTCTCTCGCGCGGCCCCGGGCGTCGATCTCCCCGACGACGCGGCGGGGCCCGATCCGGAACTCGTACCCGGCCACCGCCCCGTCCGCGGGGAGGGGCATCATGTAGGTGACCTTCATCGGCTCGGGGTGCGGGTTGGAGAAGGTCTGCTTCAGGGTGACCCGCGCGAGTCCTCCTCGGGCCTCGCCGCTCACGGCGGCGTTCCGCAGGGGAAGCTCCCGCCCGTCGACGCTGACCAACCGCCCGCCGTTGCTCCGATGGGTCGCTACGATTGCCTGCGGCATGGTTTCATCCTCCCGCCCTTACAACGCTCGGGAGGTCGGTCTTGTGACATCCGACTCGGTCACGGCCCTGATGTGATTCAGGACGCGCATGTGGATGGCGCGGATCGACAGATCCGTCCAGATCGACCAGTACGTGACCGGAAAGAGCGACAGCGAGTACCAGGTGCGACCCTCGAGCGTGGTGCCGCCATCGGGATCGGGGCGAAGCAGGAACTCGCCGTGTCTGCTGGTCACGGATCCGTGGAGGTGATCGGCGAACACGCGCGGATAAGGGGTCAGCTCGCGGAGCGGGGCCGGTTGATCGGTGACGTCGAACGACAGCGTGCGCGGCTCGTCCCAGACGGTGATCGGCTCGACGAACGACCCGGTGGAGAAGTCGCAGTAGCGGACCGCCCCGACCCCGCGGCCCTCGATGCGCGCGCCGATCGGATAGGAGAAGCCGAGGCGGAACCAGGCCTCCCGCGGCGGCGGGAGCGGCGCGAAGGAGATGACATGAGCCCACACCTCCTCCGGCGGCGCGTCGATGTGGATCCGGGAGGTGACCACGTCCACACGTTCCGTGCGAAGGGTGGGCTCGACCCACGCCAGCACCGGTGATACGAGCAGGACGAGCGCCAGGGGGGACGAGCACGCGATCGTTCGGAGCGCGACCGCGCGGCCCAGGAGCGCTCCAAGGAGGGCCAGCGGCACGGCCAGCGGCAGGGCCATGAGGAGGCAGACGACTCCCTCGAACGCGAACAGCAGGAGAACGGCGCCGGCGACGACCAGCGAGACGAGCGACAGCAGGAGGGTCGAGCGGGCCGATCGAGCCTCGGGCCGGTTGAAGGTGTACCCGACCACGACACCCATCCCGAGGGGCGTGCCCGCGAACAGGACAAGCCCGTAATCCTGCAGCGCCCTCATGCTCAGCGTCGCCATCGCCATGGCGACGAGAAGCGAAGCTCCCACGGCCCGCAGCCTCGCGTCGACGCGGCCCCGCGCCTCCTGCCGCGCCGGGCGCCTCGGCTCCCGCGACGGCGCGATGGAGAGACCCAGCATCACGAGGAAATTCAGGAGCGGGACGCAGAACAGCAGGCCGACCCAGGGCGAGAGGCCGGCGTCGATCGCGCGCCGCGTGCTCATCGACAGCCCGATCCACGCGAACGGCAACGCCCACAACATGAGCGCCTGCAAGGCCCACAGCGGCGCCGGGTCCGCCAGGCGCACCAGGCTCACGAACTCCCAAAGGCTCCGGGGTCTGCCGATCGCGACGTCCAGAATAAGGAGATCGACGCCGAGCTTGAGCACCATCAGGAGAGCGCCGGTCTGGAAGTAGGACCAACGATCGACGCGTCGTTGCAGCCCGAACAGGAAGCTCAGGAGGTTCTTCAGGCTCGACACCTAGGACGACCTCCACGAGTGGACAGGGCTCACCCGCCGATCCAGTGGTCGACGGGCTTTCCGAGGAACTCCCCGAGCGGGATGCCCTCCCCTCCGACGAGCAGCTTGCGTTTTGGCCGAAACGCGGCATCGCACGCCGCCATCCCCGGGAGGACGCCGCGCCGCCGGGCGCTCTTCACTACGATCGTCGTGACCACGCGCCCCGTCCTGACGACGAAATCGACTTCGTGGTTGCGGTCGAGCCAGTAGAACGTCTCGCAGAGGCCGGCCGCGGCGGCGTTCGCCAGGTGGGCTCCGACCGCGGTCTCGGTCAGCCGTCCCCAGAACTCGCCGTCGGCGCGCGCGTCCTCGAGCCGCAGCCCCGAGGTCGCGGACATGAGGACGGTGTTCAGCACGATCAGCTTGGGGCTCGAACCTCGCTGCCGGGCGGATTGGCCCGAGAACTTCTGCAGGCCGATCACCATGCCCGCACCGGCGAGCAGATCAAGGTAGTGGGCCAGCGTCGTCGTGTTCCCGGCCTCCTGCAATTGCCCGAGCATCTTCTGGTAGGAGAGCACCTGTCCGGAGTAGGTGCAGGCCAGATGAAACAGACGGCGCAGCAGCGCCGGCTTGTCCACGCGCGTCAGAAGCAGGACATCGCGGGAGATCGTCGTCTCGATGAGGGCATCGATGATGTATCGCCTCCAACGGTCCTGTTCGGTGGCGAGCGGCGCCGCGCCGGGATAGCAGCCGAAGAACACGTAGCGGTCGACGTCCCACCCGAACGCATCCCGCGTCTCTGCGAAGGACCAGTGCGGCAGGTGCAGCACTTCGAAGCGACCGGCGAGGCTCTCCGAGAGGCCGCGCTGGACGAGAACCGGCGCCGACCCGAGAATCACGACCTTGAGGTGAAGGCGCCTCGCCGTGTCCTCGTCCCACAGGCGCTTCACCGCCTCCGACCAGTCGGGGATCTTCTTGGCTTCATCGATCGCCAGGAGGGCGCCCCGCCTCCCCGCATCCCGTGCCTTGAGCCGCGCGGCGTCCCACTGCTCCTCCAGCCATTGGCGTCCTCGGAGCGTGGGTTCATCGGCGGAGGCATAGTGGGCCTGGAGCTGCGACCGCTCCAGGACCTGCCGGACAAGCGTCGTCTTGCCGACCTGGCGCGGACCGGCGACGACCTGGACGAACCGGCGGGGCTCGGCCAGCCGCTTCTTCAGAACGCCCGCATGGGCGCGCGTGAACAAAGGGGGGTCCCCATTTACTCAAGACGCTGAGTAAATTTACTCAATATGGTGACCAAACGAAAGTCAGGGTGCCGCAGTCGGTTTCCGGTCGGAGCGTGGTGGGCGGGAATCAGATAGGATGGCGGGACATTCGTCACCGCGGTGCGCGGCCTGATGGGGCCGGGGTGTGGGCATGGACGCATTCAACTATCTGGCGGTGATGCTCTCGATCGTGCTGGGGCTGGGGCTCACGCAGCTCTTCGCGGGCATCGGGAACCTGGTCCAGATACGGCGCCGGGTGAAGCGTTTCTGGCTGCACACCGTCTGGGTGTTGCTGCTCATCGTTCTGCACGTCCACATGTGGTGGTCGTTCTGGGCTCTGCGGGGCGTGACCCACTGGACCTATGCCACCTTCGTCTACGTCCTCGTCGGTCCGGCGCTGTTGGTGATCGCCAGCCACATCATCATCCCCGAGCTGCTCGGCGAGCGTATCGACGTCCAGCGCCACTACTTCGACACGGGCCCTCTCTTCTTCGGCATCCTCGCCGCCGCCGCGGTCTGGGCCATGTTCCTCGAGCCGGTCATGGGCCTGCGCTCGTTCTTCGTTCCGTTCCGGTTGTTTCAGACGATCGCCGTCGTGGCCTTCGGGTCCTGCGCCGCCTCGAAGAACAAGTACCTCCACGCCTGCGCGATCGTGCTGATCACCGCGATTCTCGTGGCCAGTATCACGATCGCCCGCACTCCGTTCCGTCAATTCGAGCTGCGCTAGGAGCGCCGCGCCTACTGATAGTCGCGCGGGATCGTATCCTCCCAGGTCTTCTCGCGGACGATCGTGCCGTCCTTGAGGAGGCGGCGGAAGTACGTGTAGTAGAAGTTGTCGCGGTCGCTGCGGAAGGTCAGGCGCGCCTCCCACCTGAGGGTACGGTCGGGGAGCTGGACCGTGGTGCTGTACTCGCCCTGGACCGAGGTCGCCTCGGGGTGATCGTCTTGCGCCTCGTGGACGATCGACTCGGTGTTGCGCTCCGTGCCCCAGGGGTACTTCATGCCGCCGGCGTTGGTGGCCACCACCTTGATGGCGTGGCGCTGAGGGCTGCGCTCGATCGAGGAGATCTCGCCGTATCCCGAGGTCGTCCCCTCGTCGAGCACCTCGAAGCCCGGCAGCTTCGGGTCGGCCTCGGGCTGGAGGAACTTCGGGGCGGGGCGATCGGCGCGGGGGACGACGGGAAGCAGCAGCCGCGTGGGGTCGGGTCCGCCGAGGTGCAGGGTCGTGGTCATCGGGTAGGGCGTCGGCCAGATCATCGGCCACTGGGAGTTGCCGACGGCGAGACGGATCCGGTGCCCCTTCGGGAAGACCCAGGAGGTGAAGTGCATCTCGATGTCGAGCGTCACGGGGCGCCCGGGCGGCAGCGGCTTCGGGTCGCGGGCCGACTCGCGGTGCGCGCCGTTGAAACCGGCACCGGTGATCAGGGTCACGGTGCCGTCGGGCGCGACGTCCGAGAGCCGGGCGAACCAGCGCGCCAGAGGCGCGTCGGCCGAGGCGTTGAGGACGGCGCGCGGCAGCCCGAGGATCTCGACCTCTTCCTCGAGCGGGTCCGAGTCGTAGACGAGGGCGAGGGCATCGGTCGGTCTCTGGTCCGGCGCCATGTCGCCCCACCACATCACCGGGCCGCCCGCCTCGATCCCGGTGGTCGGGACGTAGCGTAGTTGATGCGCGGCGGCGGGACCGGTCGCGACGGGGCTCGCGCCGCCGGCGGGGGTCGCCGAACCGGGGGACGCCGCGCCGAGCGTGTGGTTCGGCTGGGGGTAGAGTGTCCGGGATTGAATGCGCGCGATCGGCCAGCCGTCCTCCCAGCGCCACTCGCCGGGGATCACGTCCAGGTCGGAGCCGGGGGGATGCCAGCGCCGCACGAAGACGGCGAAGCGCGGCTCGGCCATGATGCCGGTGTCGCGCCCCTTGAGATGCTGGTCGAACCAGCGGACGGCCTCGTGGCGCCACTCGATGCGCGGCTGCGGCTGGGCGTCGTGCGGGAAGAAGTGCGACCAGGGGCCGACGATCGCCTTGACCGGCGCCTTCAGGTGCTCGAGCACGCGCGGCACGCTGTCGCGGTAGCCGTCGTACCAGCCGCCGATCATGAAGGTGGGGATCGTGATCGAGTCGTAGCGCGTCTTGAGGGCGGTCCGGTCCCAGAACGGCCCGTCGCGCTGCTGGCGCTTGTAGGTGAGCATCCACGGCGGCGTGTCGAAGCGGTCCCGGAAGAAGGCCTCGTCGATGACGTAGCCCGGCGCCCCGGGCATCGCGTTCGCGAGGTCCATGCTCATCTCCCACGAATCGACATGCATCCCGCCGTCCATGAAATGCACGTCGTCCTCGTACAGGTCGTCGGTCGCGTCGATGGCGATGATCGCCTTGAGCGCGGGCGGGTTGCGCATCGCCATGTGGATTGAGTTGAAGCCGCCCCAGGAGATGCCGAACATGCCCACCTTGCCGTTGGAGAACGGCTGCCGGGCCAGCCAGGCGATGACGTCCTCGCCGTCCTTCTGCTCCTGCTCGCTGTACTCGTACTCGATCAGCCGGCCCTCGCTGTTCCCCGTCCCGCGGATGTCGACGCGGGCGACGATGTAGCCGCGACGGACGAAGTAGGCGTACAGCCCGTACCGATCGCCGCGCTCCTCGGTCTTGCGATACGGCAGGTACTCCAGCAGGACCGGGAAGCGCTCCTTGGACGTTCCGCCCTTCGGAAGATAAAGGTCGGCGGCCAGCCGCACGCCGTCGCGCATCGGGATCCAGGCCTCCTGCATGGAGAGGTCGTAGGCGGGAGGGGACGCCTCCGCCGGCGGGCGCCGGGGCGCCGCGCCGGCGGCCAGGGCGCCGATCACCGAAACCGTGAAAACCGTGCCGAGAATCAAAGCCGGCCGCATGCGTATCCTCCTCCGGAAGGTCGCGACGTTCGCACGCAGTTTATCAGGGGGTCGACTCTGCATGGCGCGGGATCCTGCGCGGGGGCGCACGGACGTCTCCCACGAGCCGCACGGGCTGGCAGCGATGTTCGGCGTAATATGCGTGACGCAGAGGGGTCACTGAAGAGCACGCACCGCATCCTCAATCGGAGACCAGGACCATGGAGAGATCTCTTCGCATCACACCCGCAGCCATCATCCTCGCCGTGGCGCCTTTCGCGGCCGGGACGCTCCTGCTCGGACAGAGCGCGCCCACCTTCGTCGGGGTGCGAACGTTCCTGGGCGCGCCGTACGCGCCGCGGCTCGACGCCCTGGAGGCCGACTTCGCCGTTCTGGGCGTTCCGTTCGACGAGGGGACCTGGGGACAGCCCGGCGAGCGCTACGGACCGCGCGACCTGCGCGAGAACTCCCAGGAATACCATCACGACCTGACGGAAGGCTTCTACTACATCGACGGCGACCGCACGGTCCTCAAGGGGAAGCGCTGGGTCGACGTGGGGGACGTCGAGGTCTGGCCGACGGTGCCGGCCCAGACCGGCGAGAAGATCACGGCGGCGGTCCGGGCGATCCTGGCCCGGAAGGCGTTCCCGATCGTGCTCGGCGGCGACCACAGCATCACCTTCCCCGTGGTGCGTGCCTTCCAGACGGCCTTGACCCTGATTCACCTCGACGCCCACCTGGACACGTGGGACGCGGCCCCGGGCAATCTCGATCACTCCTCCTGGGTCAACCGGACGGCGCAGCTTCCGCACGTCAAGAAGGTCGTGCAGATCGGCATGCGGGGGCTGGCCAACGACCAGGAAGCGATGGGGAACGCCCGGAAGATCCGCAGCACCATCGTCACCTCGGAGCAGATCCACCGCCGCGGCGCGGCCTGGACCCTCTCGCAGATCCCGGCGAGCGAGAACATCTACATCTCGCTCGACGTGGACGTGCTGGACCCGACCGTTGCGCCCGGGACGGGCACCCTCGAGCCCGACGGGCTCAGCTTCGCGGAGCTGGACGAGCTGCTGAAGGGCCTCCCCGGAAAGGGCCGGCTCGTGGGCTTCGACGTGGTGGAAGTCAATCCCTACCGCGACCCGAGCGGCCGCACCGCCCAGACCGCCGTGCGGCTCATCGTCGATCTGCTGGCCGCCGCCTTCCCATGAGCGGCGCGCGGTCCGCCGGCGAGTGTGGTAGCATGTCTACACATTCGTCGAACCGATGAAACGAAGCATGGTCGCTGTCCGTCTCGTGCGGCTCATGACGCTGAGCGCGCTGGTGTGCGTTGGCGGCGCGGAGCCTCTCTGGTCGGAGCAACTCAACCGCTTCGAGCGAGAACGGGCGCGGATGATACTCAAGATCACCAGGGAGGACGTCGACAAGTTCTACTATGACCCCGCCTACCACGGCGTCAATCTGGACGCCGCCTTCTCGGCGGCCAACGAGAAGATCGAGAAGGCGGAATCGATCGGGCAATGTTTCGCGGCGATCGCGCGGCCGTTGCTCGCCTTCAAGGACTCGCACACGTTCTTCCTGCCGCCGGCGCGGTCCGCGCGCTTCGAGTACGGGTGGCACATGAAGACGGTTGGCGAGCGGAGCTTCGTCACCGCCGTCGAAGACGGCAGCGACGCGGCGGCGAAGGGGCTGAAGAGAGGCGACATCATCGCCAGCATCGACGCGTTCACGCTGACACGCGACAACCTGTGGGGCGTGAACTACGTCTACCGTGCCCTCGCGCCGCGCGAGACGGTGCGCCTGAAGATCCAAAGCCCCGGGGGACAGCCGCGGGACCTGGAGGTCGCGGCCAAGGTGCAGACGAAGAAGCGACTCCTGCAGTTGACCAGGAGCTCCGACGTCGAGGATTACATCCACGAGATCGAGGACCGCGCCCATATGGAGCGCCACCGGTTCGAGGACCTCGGAGACGATTTGCTGATCTGGAGGATGCCCCAGTTCGATCTGTCTCCGAGCGAAGTCAAGAACGACATGCGCATGGTCGAGAAGCACAAGGCCCTGATCCTCGACCTGCGCGGCAACGGCGGCGGCGCGGTCGAGACGCTGGGCGCGATGGTCGGTTCGTTCCTGGACGGGGAGGTCAAGATCGGAGACGTCGAAAGTCGCGAGCGGATGAAACCGATCGTGGGGAAGGCCGCGGGCGACGCGTGGAAGGGGAAGCTCGTCGTGTTGATCGACAGCCAGTCGGCCTCAGCGTCCGAGCTGTTCGCTCGCGTCATGCAGCTCGAGAAGCGTGCCACCGTGATCGGCGACCGCTCCTCCGGCTCCGTCATGATGTCGCGCACGTACGAGCACGAGGTCGGATCGGATACCGTGATCGCCTTCGCCACGAGCATCACTGTCGCGAACATCATCATGAAGGATGGCAAGAGCCTCGAGCATACCGGAGTCGAGCCCGACGAGCTCATGCTTCCGGCCCCCGAGGACATCGCGACCGGGCGCGACCCCGTCCTGGCGCGCGCCGCCTCCCTCTGTGGCGTCACCCTCGACCCCGAGAAAGCCGGGTCCTTCTTCCCGGTGGAGTGGAAGAAGTAGAGCCGCGCTTCCACCAAGGACCGCCAATAAGCGGCAGCTCGCCGGGCCTGCGCAGATTCCCGCCGTGCGCGCCGCGGCGCGCGCCATTCGCGCGACACCTCCCACCCTCCGCCGCGACGGCTCATGATCAATTTCGTCACCCGCGCCCGTTGCGCTTGAAACTCCGCCCGACGCGCCGATATTTCCCGTACACCCCGACAGCACTCGAGCAGGACGCTCCACGCGACAGCCCGCCGCCCGCACGGCGGCCGGCCCGGGGTGCAGGGAGGAGGACACGAGCTCGGCGGCAAGACGATCCACCCGTTCGGCGATTTCCTCCTGCACAACGTCGGCACCGGTGACGGGATCGTCCAGAACGGCGGACCGTCGACCCGCAACAAGGTCCGGACGGCTCCGCTCTGGGGTCTGCGCACCCGGGATCGCCTGATGCACGACGGCGAGAGCCTCACCCGCAACGAGGCGATCCTCCGCCACGCGGGCGAGGCCGGACTGGTCATCTTCAACTACCGCAACCTGAGCGCCGCGGACAAGAGCGCTCTCATCACGTTCCTCAACTCGCTGTGATGAAGAACGAGCCGCATCGGGTGGAATTGGAGCGGAGCGGCCGAACGTGAGCGAGGCCGGCCGGAGGGTTGCCGGCCGGCCTCGGGATCATCCTCGTCCGGGACGCAGAAGCCTCAGTGGTCGGAGTTCGGCTTCTCCGGCTTCGCCTTGTCGGCGTCCGATCCATCGGACTTCGCCGTGTCCGGCTTGGGCTTGCCCGGCTTGGACGCGTCGTCCTTGGGGCCCCTGCCTCTGCCCCTCGCGGGCTGCCCCTTCGCAGGCGCCTGATTCGCGGGCGGCGTCGTGGCGTTGTTGTGCGGATTGCCCGGTGCCTGGTTGGCAGGCGGCGTCGTGGCGTTTGGCTGGTTCCCCGGCGGCGGGCTGTTCGGCTGGGTCCCGCCGGCCGGAGCGGTCGCGGTCGAAGGCTGGCCCTGCGCGGGGGCCTGTGTCGGTGCGGGCGCCTGCGGAACATGGCGTGGCGTCTCCTTCTGCATCACGCTGTCGAAGAACTTGCGCCCTCGGCCACGCGCGGGCGGCTCGGACTGGCCGCGCGCCGGCGGGGCCGGGTTCGCCGCAGGCTGCTCCGCCGCCGGAGCCGGCTGCCCCGCTGGCGTGGTCGGAGGCTGCGCCGCCGGGGCGGGCTCGGGCTGCGTCCCCATCTGACGGAAATCCCGCGGATGGTGGAGCTCGTCGTGGCCCGGCGGCAGGACGCGTCCCTGCGACCCGCGGCCGCGCGACGGGTCGGGACGGAAGACGACGAACTCCTCGCCTCTCACCTTGCCGCCACGCGTCACCTCGGGTGAGTCGGCCTGCGCGACGCGGTAGCGGGGTATCGTGTGGCCGACGGCCCTGCCGATCGCCTCGACCCTCACGCCCTCGTTGACGACGCGGTTGTCGACGAAGGTGTAGTTCGTGATGTTCCTCGTGACCCGGACGAGCGTGACGTTACGGGACGGGGGTTCGATGCGGCCGCGAAGGCCGGGGTCGACCAGGTAACGCGCGTTGACGAAGCACCACCGTGACGGCTCGATGCTGATGTTGACGCCGCCCCAGTCGAGCCCGACGTCCGCGCGGAAGCTGACCTGCCACGGAAGCGGCGCCCAGCCGACGTAGCCGCCGCCCTCATGCCAGGCGACCCACGCGGGGCCCCACTCGGTGCCGGGCACCCAGAGCCAGCCGTAGCGCGGGTCCTGGTGCCAGCGGCCGTAGTGGTAGACCACCGAGCCGAACTCTTCGTCGGAGGCCCAGGTCCAGCCGTAATCGGTGAACACCCAGTGGCCCATCTGGTACGGCCGCCAGTCGGCCTGCACGTTGTAGGGGGACCAGACCCAGCCGGGGCCCGAGACGTTGATCCACCTGCCGTAAGGCGCCAGGTCGTCGTAGAAAGGCTCGTCCGAGCCGGCCGCGGGGGCGACCGTGGGCGCGACCGACCCATGGGAGATCGGCGGATAGCTGTAGGTGACGCAGGCGATCGCCGCGGCGCAACCGATCAGAACGATCCCGATGACCCAGAGCCTCGTCTTCATCGTTGATCTCCTCGAGTTCGGTCTCCGAACGTTACGGCCGCCCCGTCGTTCGAGCCGGCGACCTCGTTGGAATATAGGTGTCGAGAGCGGCTTCGTCACGCGCGGCGGCCACAAGTCGATCCGTCGAATGCCGGAGCGCCGACGGATTTCTGACGTGAGCGACGCGTCACCGCGCGGTCGGTGGACAGTGGCGGACGGGATTGCGTATGATCACGCTCGCGGGCAGCTCCGTCCGGTCATCGCGCTCGCGCTCCGCTCCACCCTGGAGCCGTCACCCGTGGGCCTCGTCAGGAAGGCTCTTCTCGCAGGATCCCAGAGTCGCTGGCTGCGCGAGCGTGCGGTCAACTACCGGTTCGTCCGTCGGGCGGTGTCGCGCTTCATGCCGGGAGAGGACCTGGAGGCGGCCCTCGCTGCGGCCCGGACCCTGCAGGCGGCCGGCATCGGGTCGGTTCTCACCTACCTCGGGGAAAACGTCCAGACGGCGGAGGAGGCGGAACAGTTCACGCGGCACTACCTCGATGTCCTGGCACGCGCGAAACGCGCCTCCCTCGGCGCCGAGATCTCGATCAAGCTCACGCAGCTCGGGCTCGATCTCGGCCACGCCGCCTGCGAGGCCGGCCTGATGTCCCTCATCGAGAGCGCGCGGGCCGATGGGACCTGGGTCTGGATCGACATGGAGTCGAGCGCGTACACCGACGCGACTCTCGACATCTATCGCCGCGCCCGGGCCCGCTTCCCCAACGTCGGCGTCTGCGTGCAGGCGTACCTCCGCCGAACGGAGCAGGATCTGAAGACGCTCATCCCTCTGGGCGGGGGGTTGCGACTCGTCAAGGGCGCCTACCGGGAGCCCGTTGACAAGGCGTTTCCCAGGAAGCAGGACGTCGACGCCAGCTATTTCGACCTCGCCCGGCAGCTTCTCGGCAGGGAGGCGCGCCAGGCGGGCGTCCGGCCGATCTTCGGCACGCACGATCCCGCGCTCATCCGGCGCGTCGAGGCGGCGGCGCGCGTCGAGGCGCTGCGGCCACAGGACGTGGAGTTCCAGATGCTCTACGGGATCAGGCGCGACGAGCAGGCGCGCCTGGCGGGCCAGGGTCACCGCTTCCGGGTCCTGATCAGCTACGGGGACGCCTGGTTCCCGTGGTACATGCGGCGCCTGGCCGAGCGTCCCGCCAACATGCTGTTCCTCCTCAGGAACGTGTTCACGGGCTGAGGACCGCTCGACCGCGCGGCACGGGCGGCCTCTGTGGGCGCCGGCGTTGCGCGGGCCGGTCACAGAGTATATATTGGTATATACCATGTTGCTCCTGAGCGTCGCCCGGGCACTCGATCGGACTCGCGTGCCCTATGCGCTGGTGGGCGGATACGCGGTCGCGCTGCACGGCGCGGTGCGGGGGACGGTCGACGTCGATCTCGTGATCCGATTGCGGGAGAGTGACTTCGTGCGAGCGGAGCGAGCGCTGAAGAGCTTGGGGCTTCAGTCCCGGCTGCCCGTCACGGCGTCCGAGGTGTTCCGTTACCGGGAGGAGTACATCCGGAACCGCAACCTGACCGCGTGGTCGTTCGTCAACCCGGTGCTCCCTTCGGAGATCGTGGATGTGATTCTTACGGAGGACCTCGCGAAGATGAGCGTCAAGAAGGTCAAGGTCGGGGGCCAGACCGTGCGGATGGCGTCCATCGAGGACCTGGTCCGGATGAAGCGGGCGAGCGGCCGGCCGCAGGACCTGGAGGACATCGAGGCGCTGAGGAGGCTCCGATGAAAGGGGTCCCGAGCAGGCCGGTGCAGTATTTCTCGGACGAGTATCTGGCCAGATGCAGGGAGATGTCTCCGGACGAGATCGTCGAATTCCTGGAGAACTTCCGACTGCTCCACGGCGACGAGCGGTCAGCGAGCCGGCTCATCAGCCTGAAGGTGCCGCAGGGGCTCCTGGACGCGTTCAAGCGGAGATGCCGACTCGAGGGAGTGCGTTACCAGACGCAGATCAAGCGCCTCATGAGCGACTGGCTCCGCGCTGCGCGGGGGAGCGAAGAACGGTGAGGAGGGTGCGGGCGCGCTCCTCGATCCGGTCGAAGCGGCCCGCAGCGATGTCGTCGGCGTCGAACAGGGAGTGCGTGAAGCCGACGGCGTGCGCGCCGGCCTCGAGCCAGGCGCGGGCGTTGGTCGCGTCGACGCCATGGGTCGGGACGATCTTCAGGAAGGGCAGGGGACCCAGGCAGGCGCGGACGTAGGCGGGGCCGAGGCCGGGCGCCGGGAACAGCTTCTGCAGCGGCGCCCCGGCTCGGTGGGCCGCGAGCAACTCGGTCGGCGTGTGGCAGCCGGGGATGAACGCGACCCCGAGAGACAGCCCGGCGGCGATCACCTCCGGGTCCATGACGGGCGACACCAGGAACCGCGCCCCGCGCCGCACGGCCGAGCGCGCCTCGTCCGCCGTGAGGACGGTGCCGGCCCCGACGACCAGGTCCTGATGGCGCGAGAACTCCTCCACCAGGTCGAGGGCCCCCGGGATCGTGAGCGTGAACTCGACGATCCGGAAGCCGCCGCGCACGGCCGCCTCCATGGCCGACGCGGCGGCCTCGCGCGAGGGGCACCTGAGGATGGCCGACGCCCTCGCCTCGCCCAGCAGAGCGACGAACCGTTCAGACTTCATGACCCGCCCATTGTAATCAAGGTGGTGCGAAGAGTGTTGCACTCTGCTGGTGCACTTCTCGAAAAGCTGCACGCTTCGGGACCCGCGTCGAGAATCAAGGGGTCGGCCAGCCCGGGTCAGCGTTACCGGGCCGCACGAACGGGCCGCTCCCCGACGTAGTGTTGATATAACCACTAAGCCAGCCAATCACTTGGGACGAAGGCTCGAGCCGCGCCCCTCGCCTCGGCGAGTCCCTCGTATGAGCGTCGACGCGCGGGTCGCAACAATCTCTGCACCACGTTGCGCGTCAACGACCTGACACGGATTCCACGGTCGCTGTCGATGCGCGCAGCATCTCCGCCTGTTCGGCGTGGGATGGAGCGGGCCGGACCACCCGGACGCTTCGGAGACGGAGCCGGCGCCCGGGTCTTTCCCTGATCCCGTTTGACAAGCCGCGCCGGGACCCTAAATTCTTCGAGGGGCTCCGAGATGCGGGTCTCCGACCGGGCCTGGTCGGCAGGAGCCGCCGTCATCAGCGGCCATCCGGGTGCTTCGTGACGTCGACCTCACGAGAACCTTCGTCTTCCATCACCGCGATCGCCATCGGTCGCCGGATCCCGCGGGCGTCCGGCCACAGGAGGGGACTGTGAGCTCGACCGTGCCGACTTCCAGAACAGACGCGAGACGGGCCGCGCCGCTCGCCTCCGCCGCCCTCGATCTCAACGCGCTCCTCAAGGTCCTGACGGCGGTGAAGAAGGGCGACTTCTCGGTGCGCATGCCGGCGGGCCTGGGCGGGATCCAGGGCCGGATCGCCGATACCTTGAACGAGATCATCGAGCTCAATCAGGGGATGGCGGAGGAGTTCGAGAGGATCAGCCTGGCGGTCGGAAAGGAGGGTAAGACCCGGGAGCGTGCCGTCCTGCCGAACGCCCCGAAGGGGTGGGCGGCGAAGATCGAGTCGGTCAACACGCTCGTCAACGATCTTCTGCATCCCACGAACGACGCGGCGCGGGTGATCGGCGCGGTCGCCAAGGGCGACCTGTCGCAGGTGATGGCGCTCGAGATCGAGGGGCGGCCCCTGAGGGGCGAGTTCCTCCGCACCGCCAAGATCGTCAACAGCATGGTGAGCCAGCTCGGGTCCTTCGCCTCGGAGGTGACGCGCGTGGCGCGGGAGGTGGGGACGGAGGGGAAGCTGGGCGGCCAGGCGGCGGTGCCGGGGGTGGCGGGGACGTGGAAGGACCTGACCGACAGCGTGAACTCGA
>WNGG01000021.1_pt1 | contig 127964 bp, 119 predicted proteins | sample 5400661 | NCBI WGS metagenome assembly WNGG01 (sample SAMN13153372, study PRJNA577476) | soil metagenome | isolation source: 100 cm soil or saprolite under Garry oak tree replicate 1 | place: USA:California | collected 2016-06-15
CTGCTCAAGGTGCTCGCCGGCATCCTGCGGCCCACGGCCGGAGAGGTGACGACCAGCGGGCGCATCGCGTCGCTGCTCGAACTCGGCGCGGGCTTCAACGGCGAGCTCACCGGCCGGGAGAACGTCTACCTGAACGCGTCCCTGCTGGGCCTGACCCGGCGCGAGACCGACCGGCTCTTCGACGCGATCGTCGACTTCTCCGAGCTCGAGGAGTTCATCGACAACCCGGTCAAGCACTACTCGTCCGGCATGTACGTGCGCTTGGGCTTCTCGGTTGCCGTGCACGTCGACCCCGACATCCTGTTGGTCGACGAAGTGCTCGCCGTCGGCGACGAGCACTTCGCTCGCAAGTGCCTGGCCAAGATCGCGGCGTTCCAGCGGGAGAAGCGCACGATCTTGTTCGTCACGCACGGACTAGGCGAGGTCGAGCAGATCTGCGACCGCGCCATCGTGCTCGACCACGGGCGGGTCGCGTTCGACGGCGACCCGTACTTCGCGACCGAGGCGCTGCGCAAGATCCTCGGCACTGACGTCCCCATCGACCCAGCCGATGTCCTGCCGGATTCTGGTCTCTCGTTCGGCCCGGTGACCTTCAGCTCACACCCGGGCGGGGAGGCACAGGAGGAGTTCCGCGGCGGACAGCCACTCGCGATAGGCGTCCAGATCAAGATCGACGACAAGTGGGCCGCGGAGGTCGACAGCGTTCTGGCCGTCGTGATGGGGCTGCACGATTACCCGATCTGGTCGATGACGGCGACCAAGGACGCGCTGCCACCGTCGGGCGGGGATTGGTCCATCGACTTCGTCGTGCCACAGTGCCCCGCGATCCGAGGGCGTTTCGTGGTCGCGGTACAACTCACCAGGGCCACTGGTGAGGCAATCGCGGTCATCCGCACGAGCCATGCGTTTCGGGTGCAGTCCGGTCACGACTTCGTGCTGCTTCAGGTCCCATACAAAGTGATGGCAGCGGAAGGTGCGATCGCGTGAGCCACCTGCCCCGCCGGGCACACCCCGGCACTGCCGAGCCAAGACGACGGCCCTTCATCACGATCGCTAGCGACGCCGCACCAGCTCTGACACTCGGCGGATCGGCGCCGTCGCCCGCCACGACGTACTAGCCCGGATCTCGCGCAGTGCCTCCTCGGCAGTCTCCTTCGCCGCCGAGAGCTGATCGATCCGTGCGTGCAGAGCAGACACTTCAGCGTTCCGGCTGGTCTCATGCGCAAGTGCATCCTGCAGGCGGGCGATCTCGAGCATGTCGTAGGTTTCCCGCCGTTCGACTTCCAAGTGCGTCGCCGATCCGTCGAAGACGTTCGTGGCGGTGGTCCGGTCCGCAATGCGTCCCGACCGCTCCAACGGCTTGGTCGAAGGCATGCGGAACACCGCCACGAAGTCCGCCCAGCCATCGCCGCCCGGCTTGGCGACGAAGGACTCAACCAGTTCGATGGGCACGCCGTGCGCAGCCCCCCACTTGGCCAGCGCAATGCCTGCATCGGGGTAGAACCGCCAGCAGTCGAGCGGGTACCGGTGAAACTCGTGATTGCTCGGCGCGTCGATGTACACCAAGCCGCCCGGGCGGATCACGCGCGCCATCTCCAGGAACGTCTCCCAGAAAAAGACATCGTGTTCGAACGCAGACGTGCTGACGACGACGTCCACGGACGCGTCGGCGAATGGCAATGTGGCTCCCGGCTCCACCACCATGTCGACGCCTCGGCCGGGCTCGATATCGAGTCCGACGTAGCGGGCGCCCGATGGACAGTGGTCGCGCAACGAGCCGTTCACGTCCTGGCTGCCCAAGTCGACCACGACTTGGAAGCTCTGTTGCCAGTAGAGCTCGAAGAACAGCCGGCCATGCTCGTAAGCCGTATCGTGCACACCCGCTCCTGATTGCGCTGAGAACCGGACCATTGGTTAGGTGCCGCTGGGTGCACGGCCGCCGCATTCGACCGGAAGCAAGAGGCTACCGGATTCGCCCGGATCCACCAGACGAGCCCCTCCAGTGCGGGTGAGCTGGGCCAGCCGTTGTCGATCAAGTGCTGGTGAGCACGATCGAGAGCGGTACCTACGACCCGCAAGTCCCACCTCGGTCGGCGACGGGCACCAGCTGTGTCACGCCCGGCGGGCTCTCCTAGGATGGCTTGGACTGTGCAGCTATCACCGCCTGAAGGCGACCTTGGCCGAGGGGCTCCACCCTCCTGCGCCGCCACTCCCGGAGGTTGGCTCGTGACCGATAGCGTCGAGAGCGACTACTACGCGTTCATGCACTTCGACGCGGACAACGCCCGCCGGGTGCTCCGGTTCTACACGCAGTTCTTCTCGTCGGGCCCCGTGCTCGAGCTGGCGTGCGGCCCGGGCGTGTTCCTGTCGCTGCTGCGCGAGGAGGACGTGCCGGCGAGCGGCGTCGACATCGACGACGGGATGGTCCGCAGCGCACGTGAAGCCGGTCACGAGGTCGTTCACGACGACGCCGTGGCCCACCTGAAGTCATTGCCGGACCGCTCACTTCGCGGCCTGTTCTGCGCGCACTTCCTCGAGCACCTGACCGCCCCAGTCGTGCAGGCCGTCTACGACGAGGCCTATCGAGTGCTGGAACCAGGCGGCACATTCGTCGCGGCCGTGCCCAACGCCGCGTGCATGTCCGTACTCGGCTACGACTTCTGGCGCGATCCCACGCACGTGCGCTTCTACGACCCGCTCGCCCTGCAGTTCTTTGCGCGACAGGCCGGATTCACGATCGCCGCGTCGGGCGGGAACCCGTTCAACCATCCAGGTCCGCCACCAGATCTGCTCACGGCGCCCGTCGAGAAAGTGCCGAGCCTGCGCGACGTCGTCCTCCGCGCGGTGCAGCGCGCCACCACGTTGTACGAGGACGACTCGCGGCGCACATACGAGAGCGACGTCGGCGAAGGGCAACTGTGGTCCGAACTCGGCAACATCCTCGCCGGGTTCGACGAGCGAGTGCAGACGTTGCAGCATGATCTGCACGGCATGTACCGGGCTTACGCCAGCCTGCTGCGCCAGCTCTATCCGGCCAACGAGGTGTACGTCGCCGCGGCGGTTCCGACCGGGCCGGGCGACGTCATTGCCGAGCCGCCGAGCGAGGCCGTGGTCGAGGGAACGGTGTGAGCACGGCCAAGGCCAGTGTGATCGTCGTCAACTACAACGGCGCGCACCTGCTGCCGGACTGCCTGACCGCGCTGGCGCGCCGGCGAGACGATGGCGTGGCGTTCGACACGATCGTCGTCGACAACGCATCGAGTGACGGATCGCGTGAACTGCTCGCCCGCGACTTCCCTTGGGCACGCGTCATCGCCAGCCCGACGAACCTCGGCTTCGCCGGGGGGAACAACCTCGCACTCGACGAGATCGCAACGCCCTACGCGGTGCTGCTCAACAACGACGCCACGCCCGAGGCGGGGTGGCTGCCCAACCTGCTCGCCGCGTTCGACGAGCCGGGCGGCCACGACGTCGGCATTGTCTGCGGCAAGATCTTGTTCCGGCCGAAGTTCGCGCGGGTGCGGCTGCGCACGCCGGCATTCGATCCCGGCCCGCAGGACACCCGCGAGCTCGGCGTCCGCATCTACCGGGTGACGGTCGACGGTACGGACGTCACCGACAAGGTGCTCTGGCAGCAGGCCGCGTACGGGCCGGAAGGCGCCGGGTCGGGCCGCTTCCGGTGGACCCGCGCGTCCGGAGAGTTCCTGCTCCCGCTGTCGCCCGACATAGCCCCCGACAGCCACTGCACGGCCCAACCGGCGAAGGTCACGCTCAGCGTTGCCGCCGAGGCGGCCAAGCCGGTGATGTTCACCGCCGGCGAGCAGCAGGTCGAGGCGCGCGTCGGCACGTCGACCACCGACGTCGACCTCGAACTGGGTCCGGGGGTCGAGGTCTTCGACGTGATCAACAACGCCGGCAGCATCGTGCTGCAGGACGGCTCGGGGGCCGACCGCGGTTTCCAGGAGGTCGACCGCGGGCAGTACGACGAGCCCGGCGAGGTGTTCGCGGCGTGCGGCAACGGCATGGCGATGCGCACCGTCCTAGGCCGCGAACTCGGCTGGTTCGACGACGCGTTCTTCATGTATTACGAGGACACCGACCTGTCCTGGCGCTGGCGGTCGCGCGGATGGGCGATCCGATACGTTCCCAGCGCCGTGCTTCGGCACATCCACGCGGCGAGTAGCAAGGAGTGGTCACCGAGTTGGGTCTTTCACGTCGAACGCAACCGGCTGCTCATGTTGACCAAGAACGCCACCCGTGGCCTCGCGTGTCGCGCTGTGCTGGGTTACCTGCGTGGTTCGGGCACAAGGCTGGCTCGCGCACTTGTCGAAGGCGCCCGGAGCCGGCATCGCCCGGCCGTGCGCGAGCAACTGGTGCGCGCGCGGGTGCTGCGCTCCTACGCACGCCAGGCGCCGCGCGCACTACGCGAACGCCGCCGGTTGCGACGCAAGGCCGTCGTCTCGAGGTCGCAGTTGCAAGGGTGGTTGGTGAGCAGTAGATGAGAGCCGCGATCTACAACAAGTTCTGGCACTCGATGGGTGGCGGCGAGCGCCACTCGGGAATGATCGCGCAGATCCTTTCGCAGTCGGGCGTCGAGGTCGACCTGATCGGCCACACCAAGGTTTCGCTGGACGAGGTCGGCGATCGGCTGGCCCTCGACCTGAGCAAGACGACCCTGCGCGTCACGCCGGACCGTGGCGAGGCCGAGGCGTCCGAACTCTCCGCTGACTACGACCTGTTGGTGAACGCCACATACATGTCGCGGCTGGTGTCTCAGGCAGCGCACTCGGTATACCTCTGCTTCTTCCCGACCCCGTTCGACCACGACCTGAGCGCAGCGCACCGCGCCGCCATGCGGGTCATCGGCCCGCGGGTGCATCGGCCCGAGGGTCAGCAAGACATCCGCTACGGCACCGGGTGGTACCCGCCGGAGGGTGGACGGCTGCGGCACTGGGCATGGAGCAGCGGCGACGGGGTGATCCGGCTCGGCCGAGGCCCGGAGGTAGCGCTCGCCGGAGACTTCGGACGGCCAGGAAACGCGGAACCGACGACGATGGTCGTCGAGCTCGACGGTGCCGCGCTCGCCCGCGTCACGGTCTCCGGGCGGGCGTTCACCAGGCAGACGATCCTGGTGCCGGAAAGCGACGAGACACGAGAGCTGCATTTCCGTTCCGAGACGTTCTCGCCAGGCGCCGGTGACGAGCGTGAACTCGGCATCGCGATGAGCAGGCTGAGCCCGGTCGGCGCTCGGCGCACAATTGGCAACCGCGCCGCGACGAGGTACCCGTGGCTGCTTCGCGACCCCGCCGACCTCAGCTTCCTCGACTCCTACGACATCGTGCTCGCGAACTCGGCGTACACGCAGGGTTGGATCACGAAGCTGTGGCAACGGCCCTCGGAGATCCTCTTCCCGCCGATCGAGATCAGCGGTATCACCCCGAAGCCGGAGCGCCGCAGGACCATCCTGACGGTCGGCCGCTTCTTCGCTCCGGGCTACGGCCACTCGAAGCGGCAGCTCGAGATCGTGAACATGTTCGGCGAGCTCGTCCGCTCCGGGCAGCTCGACGGCTGGAAGCTCGTCGTGCTCGGCGGCTGCGAGGACACCCAACGCCCGTACCTCGAGCGGGTCACTGCCGCGGCGGCCGGCCTGCCGGTCGAGATCCATGCCAATGCCCCGCGCTCGCTCGTCGAGTCGCACATGTCGACGGCATCGATCTTCTGGTCGGCAACCGGTCTGGGCGAGAACACCGAGAAGCGCCCGTGGACCAACGAGCACTTCGGCATGACGACGGCCGAGGCGATGGCCGGCGGCTGCGTGCCCGTCGTCATCGACCGCGCCGGGCAGCGCGAGATCGTGCGCGAGGGCGTCGACGGCTTCCGGTGGAGCTCCGGTGAGCAGTGGCGCATCCGTACCGTGCAGATCGCTACCGATGACGACCTCCGTGCCAGACTCGCCGCATCCGCGGTCGAGCGCGTAAGGCAGTTCTCCGACGACGCCTTCGTCATGCGTTGGCATGAGCTTGCGGCGGCCTACAACCTGATGGGGACGTGACGATGCCCGGCTTTTCGCGAACGCGCATGCGGCGGGCCGCAACCCGTCTGCGGACCAAGCTCAGCGGCGATGTCGAGTCGGTTCGACTGCGCGAGCTGACCCAGCACGTCACGCATATCGAGCGCCGGCTGCACGTCGCCGAGTTCAAGGTCCACCGGATGGTCGAGGCCGGCTTCGCAGCGGACGAGCCGATGGATACCGAGTCGTTCGCCCGATGGCTGACCTGGAGCGCGCCGGGGCATTCCCACTCGCCGATCCCGAACCTGCACGAGCTCGAGGCGCAAGCCGACGTGCTGTGGCCGGAGAAGTGGCCCACCGAGCTGCCCGGTATCGACCTGCGGGCCGAGGATCAACTGCAGACGTTCACCCAGATCGCGAAGCTCGGCCGGGCACTCGACATCAACGAGCGCGAGACCGAACCGTGGCGCTACCACACCGGCAACACCAGCTACGGACCCGGCGACGCGCTGACATTGCACGGCATGCTGCGCCTGATCCGGCCCGAGCGACTGATCGCCATCGGCAGCGGGTATGCCGCGGCGATGACCCTCGACACCGTCGAGCACTACCTCGGCGGCAAGACCGAGCTGACCTTCATCGAGTCCAATCCTGAAGCGCTCGACACCGTGATGCGGCCCGGCGATCGCGAGCGGATCACCGTCATCGCGACGCCGCTGCAGCATGTCCCCGTCGACACGTTCGCCACGCTGCAGTCGGGCGACGTGCTGTTCATCGACTCCACCCACGTGCTCAAGACCGGCAGTGACGTGGCCCGGCTGTACGGCGGCCTCTTGCCCACGCTCGCCGAAGGCGTCCACGTGCACGTCCACGACATGTTCTACCCGTTCGAATACCCGAAGGAATGGGTGATGGAAGGGCGGGCCTGGAGCGAGGCGTACGTCGTCCGGGCGTTCCTCGCGCTCAACCCCAGCTTCGAGATCACCTTGTTCAACGACTGGCTCGCGCACTTCCACCGCGACCTGATCGGCCGCGAACTTCCGGAAACGCTCACCGACACCGGCAGCGCCCTGTGGCTACGGCGTGTCCGGCCGTCCGGTTGAGCCGGTGGGCATGATTGGCGCCAACATCCCGACGCTCAGGAAGTGACGTGTCGTTGATCGCGATCGCACCCCTCCGTGCCCGAAAGCTCCGCAACGCGCGTGACAGCGCCACAGATCCACGGCTGATCGCGTGGAGGAGCGCGCGCCGAGCGTCCGACGCGGGTGCCCTGGACCGGATGTGCAACGTCTGCGGCTGGCACGGCGCCGAGTTCGCCGCTCCGGCGCACAGCGAGATGGCCGACTGCCCGCACTGCCGGAGCATCGCGCGCGATCGATTCCTTTACTGGTGCTGGACGCTCCGCGTGCCCTACGACCCGTCGCAGCGGGTACTCGAGACCAGTCCCCGGCTGGACCGCCGTTACCGGCGCCGCATGAGCAAGCTCGTCGACTACACGGCGAGCGACTACGACGAAGACGCGCACAAGGCCATGATCAAGCTCGATCTGCAGAGCATGAGCCTGGCCGACTCTAGCGTCGACGTCGTGCTTACCCCGCACGTGCTCGAGCACGTGCCGGACACCGCGCGGGCGCTGGGCGAGCTGTACCGGGTGCTCGCCCCTGGCGGGTCGGTCATCCTCATGACCCCCATGCCGCAGGGCGTCACCGCGCCACCGAAGGAGCCCGAGTACCACGGCAACAACACGCTCGTCTACTGGCGGTTCGGCTGGGATCTGCGTGATCAACTCGAGGCCGCCGGGTTCCGCGTCACCTGCCTCGTCACCCAACCGCTGATCGATCGCCTGCACCGCAAAGAGTTCGACACCGGCTGGACCGCCCCCGACATCGACGAGGTGGACCTGCTCAGTCACGCCGACCCGGACGCGCTCACACCCGTGGCCGACGAGCGCGACGTCCAGCGATACGGCTTCGAGCCCGACTTGCACTTCATCATCTGGCACTGCACCAAGACGGCTCAGTGATTTGACGGTCGACGCCGAGCAGGCGACCACGGCGCGTTAACTGCCGTCACGTCGCCAACCAGGAAGGAGACCGGGGGTGCGAGTCGGTCTCGACGCGACGCCGCTGCTCGGCCGGCCGACCGGAGTCGGCGTGTACACCCAGCGACTGCTGCGCGAGCTGGCCGCTGGACAGCTCGAGGAGGTCGTCGCCACGGCGTTCACTCTGCGCGGGGCCCGCCGGCTCGCCGCTGCCGTGCCGGATGCGGTCTCGGTGCGCACCCGTCGCGTCCCGGCGCGCCTGTTGCGTGCGCTGTGGGGACGCACGTCCGTTCCCCCTGTCGAGTGGCTGTGCGGGCAGGTCGACGTCTTCCACGGCACCAACTTCGTGCTGCCGCCCACCCGGCGGGCGCGCGGGGTCGTCACCGTCCACGATCTGGCCTATCTGCGATTCCCTGACACGGTGAGCGCCGCGTCACTGCGGTATCGCGAACTCGTGCCGCGCAGCATCGCCCGAGCGGCCGTCGTGTGCGCCCCGTCCGCATCCGTGGCGGACGAGCTGGCGGGCACGTACCGGATCAGTGCGGAGACGATCGTCGTCACGCCGCCTGGCGTCGACGCGTCGTGGTTCGAGGCGGGGGCGCCGGATGACGAGCTCCGCGAGCGGCTGGCGCTTCCGTCTCGGTACGTCGTCGCGGTCGGCACGCTCGAGCCACGCAAGAACCTCGCACACCTCGTCGCGGCGTACCGCGAGTTGCTGGCAGCTGACCCCGACGCGCCGGCCCTGGTTCTCGCCGGACCGCCAGGCTGGGGACCGGTGCTGGATCTGCAGTCGCTGCCACCCGGAGCCGTCGTCACGACCGGATATCTCGACACCGCCACGCTGCAGCGAGTGGTTGCGGGCGCGAGCTGCCTGGCATTCCCGTCCAGCTATGAAGGATTCGGCATCCCACCGCTGGAAGCGTTCGCATGCGGTGTCCCGGTCGTGGCCACCGACCTGCCGGTGACCCGCGAGGTGCTCGGCGAGCTGGCCATGCTGGTGCCCGACAACGACGTCGGCGCGCTGGCCGAAGCACTTGCGCTGGCCACGGCCGACCCGGCGAACGCCGGACGCGCGGCCGAGCAGCGGCGCGCGCACGCGCGGCTGTGGACGTGGCGCCGCTGCGCGGACGCCGCACGCCTTGCGTACGCGAGGGCTCTGCTCTGATCAGCCGTCAGCGCAGGTAGGAGCGCCCGACGCCGACGGTGTCCTTGTGGTCGTGGTTCCAGTCGCCCGCAAGCGGCACGTCGCCGACGCGGCCGTAATCGATCCGGCTCACCACGGGGCCGTCCGGCTGGTTCATGAGCGCGAACGTGTGGTTCGAGTGGAACACGCCGATCGAGTCGGTGCCGTTGCCGTCCCAGTCGCCGACCACGGGCCGGTCGCCGGCCACCCCGCGCTGATATACGTGCCGGACCGCCGATCGCGTGTTCGAGTCGAGGAGGTAGAACGTCGAGGTCGACGGGCGGTACACGCCCACGGTGTCGCGGTGGTCGCCGTTCCAGTCGCCCGCGAGCGGGATGTCGCCGGCGCGGCCCAAGAACAGGTCGATCCGGGTGCCCGACGCACTGTTTCGCAGGTGGAACACTGACGTCGACGGGCGGTACACGCCGACCGTGTCGGTGCCGTCGCCGTTCCAGTCGCCGCACACGGGGATGTCGCCGGCGCGGCCGATGCTCACCGCAGTGATCGCTACCGTGTCCTCCAGCGTGTTGCGGATGTAATACGTGTCGCCGCGGTAGACCGCTGGCGTGTCGGTGCCGTCGCCGTTCCAGTCGCAAGTGAGTGGCTGGTCGCCCACCTTGCCGAAGGGCAGCGACACGGCAGTCGACGCGCCGGTCGGCGAGTTCGTCAGGTACAGGTACGGCTGGACCGTCCCGACCGAGAACCAGTCCGAACGCAGGCCGAGCGCGTTCGCGAACTCCGAGCCGGAGGTCGTGACCGAGCGGACGCTGCCGGTGACCTTGATGGACAACACCCGTCCGCCGTCGGCGCCCAGCCCGCTACGGGAGAGGATCGTGATCGAGCTCAGCGTCCCTACGCCGAAGGCCTGGCCGACACTCGACGCAGACGGACTGGCCGACCAGTTGTGCCACGGTGACACGGAATCGCCGGCGTCGGACACGGCCGGGAAGTTCCCACCGGCAGTCCACCCACCGGTCGATGAGCTGTATTCGGCCGAGACGGGCGCGCCGGCCTTCAGCAGCACCCAGCCGGACGTGGTCGAGACGGCCTTGTCCGTGCGCGAGTCCTCGATGAGCTGGCCGTTGAGGCCCGCCCCGCCGTAGACCTGGCAGTTCTGGTTGTCGCAGATCCGCGCGTAGGAATACCGGTTCTGCGCCCAGGTGTAGGAACGCGCGGCGACGGCCTGGGCCTGCAGCGCGGCGATTCCCTTGCCGCCCGCGCTGTCAGCCCACGAGGCGGGCGACTCGCGCGGCACCACGCCACGCAGGTAGCTCTCCATCGGCAGGGCGTTCACCACGTGCGTGCCGTTCGAGTACACGACCGACAGCGTGCCGCGGTAGGTCCGGTGCCCTGTGCAGACGGTGAGCATGTTCGACAGGGTGCTGCCCGGCGATGCGACCGACGAATGCACCTCCGCGCTGCTGACCGTCCGGGTCGAGGTGGCCGCCTGGCCGCACCCGGGGCTGATCGCCAGCGAGAACTTGCCCGTCGACAGGAGCGTGAGCTTGATCGCCCGGCCGGCCGAGATGGCGACTCCGCCCGCCGTGAAGGCCTTGCCCGACGTCACGGCCAGCGAGCCGCCGGCCAGTGCCGACAGCTCGACCTTGATCGTGCTGTTGGCTCGGACGCCCAGCGTCGTGCCGCCATAGTAGTGGCTGACGATGCTCTGGTACGTCCAGCCTTTCAGCGCGTAACCGTAGGCACCGTACTGGCCCATGCCGCGCCCGTGGCCGTAACCGTGGCCGGTGATCGTCACGTTCGCGGCGGGCCAGGCGGCAGCGTCCGGCGCACCTGTGAGCTGGAGCGCGGCGACGCCGCCGACGACCGTCGCGGTGGTGACAACCGCCGCAAGCATGCGATGACACAGCCTTCGAATGTTGCGCACGGTAATCCTCACGGGAGCTCTGGTGATGTCGCGGACTCGTCAGGAAAAGGATCGGCAGCACGCAGCGACAGTTGAGCTACAGCGAGCGCGCTCGGTTCAGACGACGAATCGAACGGGCACGTTCTTACAGGACCCGACGTAGATGTGGTACCGCTTGTGCGAAACGCCCTTATAGCTCGCCCACATGACGTACTCCTGCCCGCTCGCCAGCGTGGGGATCACGTAGTACCCGAGCTTGCGGCGTGCCTGCCCCCAACCCTGCATCGGCTTGGAGCCATCCGGGGCAGTCGACCACGCGTGAATCGAACCGAACGAGACTTTGTTGCCACGCTTGTCGGTCAAAGCTCCCTGAATCGTGCCGGTGCTACCGCGGCCGATGCCGCAGTGCAGCGGCGCCATTAGCCTGAGCGCGCCGTGGTTGACCGGGACCGCGCGGCGATTGACGAACCCGTAGCGGTGCGTGTCGATCGATCCGTCGCAGGTCGGGCACACCCTGTCGACGCCCGTCCGCGTCCATACCTCGATCCACACCTTGACGGCGTTCGCGGGCAGCCTGTTGACGCGCCAGGTGCGGGTCGTGGCAGCAGTGTGCGGGGCGCCGTCTCCGGTCAGGCCCTTGTTCATCCAGACAGTGACCGAGTACGCGGCCGTCCGGCACCCCAGCATGTTGATGCCCTTGCCGTACTTGTCGACGACGTCCATGCTGACCTGCGCGTTGATGTCGCGCCCGTCCTGACCGATGAGAGTGCCGCCGATGTACTTGTTCGACACGGGTGCGCACCGCGTGGTCGCGCCGGCCTCGGCCGGCGCCGCGACCACCGTGATCCCCACGAACACCGGCGCGGACACCAGAGCCGCGATCAGTGTGGCGAAGATCCGTCGCGGTGTGGGTCTGGACACGGTCGCGCTCCGATCGGTAGTGCGGCTGGCCGTGTGGCTACAGCCCATCTGCACCGCCTATCGGCAGCGACCGCGCGGACATTAGGCCGACTGGCCCACTAACGCCCGGTGAGACCACCGTCGGCGCGAAACGCCGACCGCAGCGCGTCGCGCCAGTGCCGCAACGGCGCCAGTCCCGCGGCGCGCCACGCGGTGTCCGAGAGCACGGAGTAGGCCGGACGCGGGGCGGGGCGGGGGAACGCATCGGTGGTCGTCGGCAGCACGCGTTCGGGGTCGGCGCCTAACTCTTCGAAGATCGCCTGGGCGAAGCCGAACCAGGTGGTGTCGCCGGCATTCGTGCAGTGGTAGATCCCAGGCACCGCGGCCGACCGCCCGAGCTCGACCAGTCCGATCGCGAGGTCGGCCGACCAGGTGGGCGCGCCGCGCTGATCGTCGACCACGCTGATCGTGTCGCGCTCGCGTTCGAGCCGGGCGATCGTCTTGAGGAAGTTGCCACCGGTGGCCCCGTAGACCCATGCGGTGCGCACGACGTAGGACGCCTCGGGCAGCAGGTCGCGCACCGCTTGCTCGCCGCCGAGCTTGGTGCGCCCGTAGGCCGACCTCGGCCCGGTCGGGTCGTCGACCTCGTACGGCACGCTCGCGTCGCCGGCGAACACGTAGTCGGTGGAGACGTGGATCAGCTTGCCGCCGTGCCCGGCGACCGCTGCCGCGATCGTGGCCGGCCCGACCGTGTTCACGCGGTGGGCGGCGTCCTCGTCGGACTCGGCGGCATCGACAGCGGTGTAGGCGGCGGCGTTGACGACGACGTCCGGCGCGAGATCCGCGACCGCCTTGGCCACCGCCGTCGCGTCGGCAATGTCGAGTTCGGAATGGCGCCGCGCCAGCACCTCGTCGCCGGAGTCGGCCAGCGCGTGCTGCAGGTCAGTGCCGAGCTGGCCTCCGGCCCCGGTGATCAGCCAGCGCAACTACTGGCCGTTCTCGGCGTACCGCGCCTCGACAGCAGCCTTCAGCGGGCGCCACCAAGTCTCGTTCTCGGTGTACCAGCGGATCGTGTCAGCGAGGCCGGCGCGCAGGTGAGTGAACGACGGCGTCCAGCCCAGCTCGTCGCGCAGCTTCGACGAGTCGATCGCGTACCGCATGTCGTGGCCCGCGCGGTCGGTGACATGGTCGTACCAGTCGGCCGGCTTGCCCATCAGGTCGAGGACGAGCTCGAGCACTCGCCTGTTGCTCTGCTCGCCGTCGGCGCCGATCAGGTAGGTCTCGCCGATCGCGCCGCGTTCGATGATCGCCCACACCGCGTCGTTGTGGTCGTGGACGTGGATCCAGTCGCGCACGTTCGCGCCCGCGCCATAGAGCTTCGGCCGGATTCCGCTCAGCACATTGGTGATCTGCCGCGGGATGAACTTCTCGATGTGCTGGTAGGGCCCGTAGTTGTTGGAGCAGTTCGAGATCGTGGCCTGCACGCCGAACGAGCGAACCCACGCCCGCACCAGCAGGTCCGAGCCTGCCTTCGTCGAGCTGTACGGGCTGGACGGGTTGTACGGCGTCTGCGGGGTGAACCGCCTCGGATCGTCGAGTTCGAGGTCGCCGTAGACCTCGTCGGTCGAGATGTGATGAAAGCGCACCCCGTGCGTGCGCACCGCCTGCAGCAGCGTGAACGTGCCGACGAGATTGGTGTGCACGAACGGCGACGGGTCCTGTAGCGAGTTGTCGTTGTGTGACTCGGCGGCGAAGTGCACGACGACGTCGGTCTCGGCGACCAGCCTGTCGACGACCTCGGCGTCGGCGATGTCGCCCTTCACCAGCTCGACCTGCCCGCGCACCGGTTCGAGATTGACCTCGTTCCCGGCGTAGGTGAGCGCATCGAGCACCGTGACCTGGGTGTCGGGTCGGTTCGCGACCGTGCGCTGGACGAAGTTCGCGCCGATGAAACCTGCCCCACCGGTGACCAGAACGCGCATGACGCGAGGAACCTCCACGGTTTCGGGTGCGGTGCTAGACGAGTCAGTATCCCAGAGCCCTAGCATGGGCCTGTGTCCAGCATGAGCCGGTTGGCCCGACGCGGTGGCAGCGCCCGCCCATCTCGGAACGTATCCCTCGTGCGTCTGCTGCGCTTGGCGTTCCTCCTCGTCGCGGTGGGCTTGCCCGCCTATGCGGTGGCGTCCCGATGGCACGAAGTGAGCGGGCACCTGCACGAGATCGGCTGGGGGCGGGCGGCCCTCTGCGCGCCGCCGATGCTGGTCGGGCTGTTCTGCGGTATGCGTGCCTGGCGCGCAATCCTCGGCGGGCTCGGCTCCGACCTGCCTGCCCGACCGGCCGCCCGGGTCTATTTCGTCGGGCAGCTGGGCAAATACGTGCCGGGCGCTGTGTGGGCCGTCCTCGCGCAGATGGAGTTCGCCCGCGATCACGACGTGCCGCGCCGCCGGTCGGCCGCTGCCTTCGTGATCGCCGTGGTGGTGAGCCTCGCCACGGGCCTGATCGTCGCCGCGGCGACCGTCCCGTTCGTCGACGCCGGCCGGCATCCGGAAGTGTGGTGGCTGCTGGTGCCGGTTCCGGTGCTCGCGGCCATGCTGGTCCCGCGCGTGCTGTGGTGGTGCCTTCGCCGCGTTCCGGTCTCGAGGCTCAGCACCTCACTCCCGCCTGTCCTGCCGGGCCGGGCGATGGCGATTGCGGCCACGTGGGCGAGCGTCGGCTGGCTGAGCTACGGCCTGCACGTCGCGATACTCACCGCCGGCTTCAAGGGACACGGGGTCGGGACGCTCTTCGCGGCTTGCGCCGGCGGCTACGCCCTGGCCTGGGCGGTCGGGCTGATCGCCTTCGTACTGCCGGCCGGAGCAGGGGCGCGCGACGTCGCGCTCGTCCTGGCGCTGTCTGGCGTCGTGGCAACGAGCCCCGCGATCGCCGTGGCGGTCGTTTCGCGAGCCGTCACGACGGTCTGCGACCTGATCCTCGCGTTCGCCGCGTCGGTGTTCGCGCCGCGGGTCGGCGGCCGCTCAGACGAGTTGCTTGTTGAAGAAGTAGGGCGCCATGTTCCAGGCGACGAAGACGCTGGCGCCCAGCGGCAGGACGAGCAGCCGAGCGGGGAGCTTGCGAAGCAGCGGCACGCAAACGACGACGAAGGCCTCAGACCGGTACGTGCTCGCTGACCCACCCGCGATATAGGGCACCAGCCAGACCCCGACCGCCATCAGCACGAAGCACAGGTCGAACGCCGAGATCCAGCCCTCGTCGGCCCGGCGACGCACGGCGCTCGCCAAGGTCACGACGGTCACGACTATGACGAAGCACAGGGCAAGCAACGTCTGCCAGGACCGGACGTCCAGAACGCGCTGAGTGGACGGCTGATGCGTCCACAGCGGCCGCAACCTCTCGCGGAGCGTGTCGAGGGGCATGTGGGCTCCGACGTTGTACTTCTTCACACTGACGAAGTACGCGTCCCACTGGCCGACCGCGATCTGCATTGTGAGCAGAACCGAGGCGAATCCCGCAACCGCTCCCGCGGCCGGGATGATCGCCTGCCATCGCTGCCTGCCCCGGTACGCGACGAGCGCGACGACCAGCAGCGCCGGGGCGAGGACGATCGCGGTGATGTAGCTGTACGCGGCGACGAACCCCGCGGCGAATCCGGCCCACGCGTAGACCGGCCGGGTGGTACGCAAGGCCACGTACAGGCAACCGAGGATCCCGGCGATGCACAGCGAGATCGGGAAAAGCGCCGCCATGTAGACCTGACCCGGGAAGAACGCCGCGATCAGCAGGCAGGCCCATCGCGTCGCCGGTGACCGAGCGCCGGCGAGCAGGCGCCACATGAGCAGCAGGGCGACGTACCAGAACGTCCAGGCGACGACGAGGGCGGCGATCGGCACCGACATGCGGGTGACCTCGGACAGGGCTCGAACGGCTGCCGGGTACCCGGGGAACCAGCCGATGTTGCCGCACAAGTAGTCGCCCGGCGGCAGGTTCTTGGGCAGCCTGCTCGGATCACACGTGATGGAGTAATAGCCGGTGCGGGCGATGTGCAGGTAGTGGCCGGTGTCCCAGCGGGCGTAGCTGCTCGGGCTGAACAGGCGCGCGCCGCCGTACGGCGAGCAGAACGCGATCATCGCCCACGCGGCCAGCAGGGCCACGAACGGCGGCCACAGATCGGCCACCCGGCGGCGCCACGGCGAAGCGGCGCGATCCTCGCTGCCGACTGACTCGGCAACGGTCTGCGTCGACGTCAATTGGCACTCCTCGTCGATTGCCGGGCCGCCAGCCAGCGTAGGCGCCCGGCGCGAGCCGCCGCCGTGTGCCTCCCGGGGTGTACGGCTACGCGCAGTTAGCCTCGATCCGTGGCCGACGATCTTTCCTACGACGGCGTCGGCGCCGACGAGATCGAGCACCGGGTCCGGGTCGGTGTTCGCCTCGCCGTCGCGCTGGCGTCGCTGGTGATGCTGATCGGCAGCGGCCTGGCCTGGGCGACGTACAAGAACTTCAGCGCGAGCATCAAGCACGGTGACCCGGTGCCCGCACTGGCGAAGGGGCAGCACGACGTCGACGGCAAGGACCAGAACATCCTGCTGCTCGGCAACGACAGCCGGGCCGGTGCCACGAAAGCCGAGTTGCGGGCGCTGTCGACCCAGGACGACGGTGGCAGCGTCAACACCGACACGATGATGCTGCTGCACGTACCGGCGGGCGGCGGCAAGGCAACCGTGATCTCGTTCCCGCGCGACTCGTGGGTCGACATCCCCGACAACGGCAAGGGCAAGATCAACGCGGCGTACGGCGACGGCTACGTGGCCGCCAAGAACCGGGGCGCCGACGAGACGGCCCGCGAGAGCGCCGGCATCCGGCTGCTGATGCGCACGATCACCGGGCTGACCGGGCTGCACATCGACCACTACGTCGAGGTGAACCTGCTCGGCTTCTACCGCATCAGCAATGCCATCGGCGGCGTGGACGTCTGCCTGCTGCACGCGCAGAACGCGTCGACGGACGCCGACCAGTTCGGCCACGGCTACTCGGGAATCAACCTGCCGGCCGGGCACTCGGTGATCAAGGGCAAGCAGGCGCTCGCGTTCGTGCGGCAACGCCACGGGTTGCCCGGCGGCGACCTGGACCGGATCAAGCGCCAGCAGTACTTCCTGTCCGCGGCCTTCAGCAAGGTGCTCTCCGGCGGGACGCTGCTCAACCCGTTCAAGCTGCACTCGCTGCTGGGCGCGGTGAGCTCGTCGCTGCTGACCGATCCGGCGCTGAACATCGTCTCGCTGGCCAGGCAGTTCCAGAACCTTTCCGCGGGCAACATGACGTTCGCGACGATCCCGAACGAGGGCTCGCAGCTGATCTACCCGGACGGCGTCGAGACGGCCATCGTGCGGGTCGACACGGCGGCCATGCCGGGTTTCGTGAACCACCTGCAGGGCAAGCCCGCCGACGCCGCGCTGGCATCCGCGCACGCCGCCGCGCCGTCCTCGGTCTCGGTGGACGTGCTCAACGGCACGACGATCACCAGCCTGGCCGGGCGCAACGGCGACGCGTTGCGGGCCGCGGGGTTCCACGTCGACACCGTCGACTCGACCGATCCGACCGCTGACACGACCGTCGAGTACCCGGACGGCGCCCAGGCCGGCGCGAAGGCAGTCGCCGCCGCCGTACCGGGTGCCTCGCTCGTCGAGACCGGCTCGGTGCACAAGGTGACGCTCGTACTCGGCGCGAACGGCGTGCAGGCCAAGGCACTGCGCGGCGGTCAATTCGCGCAGTCGTCGCAATCCGCGCAGTCGTCGCAGTCCCCGCAGCCGGCCAAGCACGCGGCTGCGCCACCGTCAGGGCAGCCCGACTGCATCAACTGAGCAGCAACTGGGTTATCCGATCAGCTTGCCCGGGTAGCCTCGATCCGTGGCTTCACGCGATGGCGACGGCGACGCGCCGCTGCCACGCGAACTGGATCCGCGCGGGCATCGACATGACGTGCGGCGTGGGGCGATGATCGGCCTCGCCGTGGTCGCGGCGACCGTGGCCGTCGCGATCGTGGCCGGCAGCGGCTGGGCGTGGTGGACGTACAACGACTTCAAGTCCGGGATCAAGCGCGTGAACGCCATCGGCGGCGTCGACAAGCCGAAGCAGGACGTCGACGGCAAGGACCAGAACGTGCTCGTCGTCGGCAACGACGACCGCGACTCGGCTACCGACAAAGAGCTTCGCGCGCTCGGCACCACTCGCGACGGCGGCACTTACAACACCGACACGATGATGCTGATGCACCTGCCGGCGAACGGCGCCAAGGCCACCGTCATCTCCTTCCCGCGCGACTCGTACGTGGCGATCCCCGGGCACGGCAAGAACAAGCTGAACTCCGCGTACCCGGACGGCATCAACGACTCCAACGGCAACAAGGCCGGGGGCGCGCGGCTGCTCGTCCGCACCATCCAGAACCTGACCGGGCTCACCATCGACCACTTCGTCCAGGTCGACCTGCTGGGCTTCTACCGCATCAGCAACGCGATCGGCGGCGTGCAGGTGAACCTGTGCCAGGCCCAGCACGAACCCAACTCGGGCATCAACCTGCCCAAGGGACATTCGACGATCAAGGGCAAGCAGGCCCTGGCATTCGTGCGGCAGCGCTACAACCTGCCCAACGGCGACCTCGACCGGATCAGGCGGCAGCAGTACTTCTTGTCCGCCGCGTTCCGCAAGGTGTCCAGCGCAGGCACCCTGCTCAACCCGTTCAAGTTGCAGCGGCTGCTCAAGGCGGTGAACTCGTCGTTGCAGATGGACAACTCGCTCGACCCGCTCAAGCTCGCCGAGCAGTTCCAGAACCTCAGTGCGGGCAACCTGATCTTCAAGACGGTTCCTACGCACGGCACGGCCGACAACGAGGCCGGAAGCGTCGTGGTGGTCGATCCGGCCGAGGTTCGCCAGTTCGCAACGGATCTCATCGGTGGCAAGAAGTCGCAGTTCGGCAGCGCCAAGACCGTCGCGCCGGGGTCGTTCACCGTCGACGTCCTCAACGCCTCGACCACCGACGGCGCGGCCTACCGCAACGCCGACGCGCTACGCCAGCGCGGTTTCCAGGTCGGCACGGTCGGCACGGTCGGCACGACCAGCCCGGCGACGGTGATCAAGTACCCTTCGGGCATGCAGGCGCAGGCCAAGACGCTCGCCGCCCAGATACCCGGCGCCCAGGCCCAGCAGACGAGCTCGGTGGAGCGCGTGACGCTCGTGCTGGGCGCCGACGGCCTGCAGGTCACCGAGCGCGGTAGCACCACGCAATCGCCGACGGCGTCCGCGACCAAGGCCGGCCCGAAGCCGACGTCCACGAACGGCATGACCGCCGCCGACACCGGCGCCTGCATCAACTGATGGCCGGCTCCCCCGAGGCGCTGTTCGCGGCGGTGCTCGGCAACGCCCCGTCCAAGCCGTTCGTGACGTTCTACGACGAGGGCACCGGCGAGCGCTCCGAACTGTCGGCGAAGTCGCTCGCGAACTGGGTGGCCAAGACGCACTTCCTGCTGACCGACGAGCTCGGCCTCGGCGTCGGTGACGCTGCCTACGTCGACGTGCCGGCGCACTGGATCTCGGTGCCGATCCTGCTCGGCTGCTGGACGGCCGGCCTCGAGATCGTCAGCGATCCCGAGCGGGGCGCCGTCGCGTTCGTGGCGTCCACGCCCGAGGGCAGGGCCGAGTACGTCGCCGCCGTCCGCCCGCAAGCCGACGCGTGGGCCACGGTGCATGCGCCGGCAGCCCCGTCCGACCCTGCCGTCGACGGCCTGATCCGTGCCGACCTCGTCGCGAAGGCGGCCGCCCGAGCGGGTGAGCTGGGCGTGGCGCCGGGCGCGCGCATTCTGACGGCGCGCGACTGGCACGGTCTCGACGATTGGGTCGACACGCTGCTCGCCGCGCTGAGCGTCGGCGGATCGCTGGTGATCGTGCATGGTGGCGACGCCGACGTCATCGCCCGGCGCGCCGAGCAGGAGCGCGCTACGAACGTGGTGTGACGACCGGCTCGGCCAGCCCGTCCGGGCGCACCGTTGCCAGGTAGACCGCAACCGTCTCGTGGGCTGCGTGCGTGGGCGGGTTGTACAGCGTGCTCGGCCAGCGTGTCGTCTGCACCTCGGAGAACGGCGCCGGCGCTGCCCCGGCGACGAGGTGGATCGCTGTCGGGTTCGTCGACAGCACGTAGAGCGTCTGGCCGTGACTCGCCACCGCCTGGCGCACCACGGCGAGTTGCTCCGGAGTGGGCCGGTCCAGGCCGATCGTCGGCACGTTGCAGTACGAGCGGAACGTCTGCCCGTAGCTCGTCCACGCCGTGCCCTCGACCTCGACCAGCGCGCCACCGGGAGCGACCTGCGCGCAGACCCGCTTGACCTGCGCCAGTTGCGGCACCTCTTCGCGCAGGCCCGCGAGCGGGCCGGTGACGAGCGCCGGCAGCACGATCATTGCCAGCGCGCCCGCCACGGCCGCGGCGCGTAACCACGCGGCGGGCCGCCGGAGCAGCACGCACAGCGTGTATGCCGAAGCAATGACCAGCAGCGGGATCACGACGGGAACGTAGCGCCGCGATGCCCACGGCTGATCCGGCGTGATCTGCGCCGACACGAGATAGAGCAACGTCAGCGCGAGGCCGGCGGTGAGCATGCCGACCATTGCGAGCGACCTGGTGCGGATCGACCGGCGTACCAGCAGGAAATAGCCGACGACGCCGAGCAACACGGTCGGCCAGCCGAGGTACATCGCCAGCCACTTGACCGTGTTCTCGGTGTAGCTGCGATTGCCGTCCGGCGTCTCGCCGGCTCGGCGCTGCACTTCCATGATCCCGCCGAGATACTGCCCGCGCGCCGTCAGCCACAGGGGGCGTGACACGAGGAACGCGAACGTGGCCGCGATGAGCACCCCGGCAGCGACGGTCGCGCGCTGCGGCATGGACGGTGCGGTAAGGAGGCGGCGGACGGCCGGACGCCAGCTCACCGTGACGACGACGGGCAAGATCACGAGCAGCGCGAATCCGGCATAGAAGATCGGCACGATGTGGTGCCGCTCGTCGTGGTAGTAACCCCTGGCCAGATGTGTGACGTCGAGCCAGCCGACCAGGATCGGAACGGCCATCGCGCCAAGCAGCGCAGCACACCGGACCGCCACCAGGCGCCGCCTCTCCGGCGCCGCGAACACGAGCAGAGCGGCCGCAGCCACCGGAATCGCCAGCAGGCCGACGTCGCTGTCGATGCGGACCGGCGCGGCAAGCGAAGCCACGAAGCCGGCGATCCCGAAGTCGCGGACGCGTCCGGACTCGATTGCCCGCTGAAGCAGCCCGAGCCCGCCCATTAGGAACAGCAAGGCCAGCGGCTCGGAATACGTGTCGCGGCTGACGAACACCAGGGGCATCGACACGGCGAACGTCACCATCGCGACCAGGGCGAGCTGCGGCCCGACGACACGGCGCGCCAACCCGAAGAAGGCGAGCAGGGCGGCGGCACCGAACGCGACGTTGGCCTTGAGCAACGCCGTGGCGCCGAGCAACCAGCCGACAGCAGCGAGCAGTGCCGGCAGCAGGTGATTGCCCTGGGCGTAGACCGCGCCTGGCCTGCTCTGGCCGAATCCCGCCGACGCCTCGTAGTAGCGATCCGGCGAGCCGAATATCTCCGGATGGGTCGGGATGGGCATGCGCGAGTGGTCCATCAACCAGCGACCCGCGAGGTCGTAGGTCGCCGGGTCGCGGTGCGCGAACACGTTCTCGGCCGAGAAGAACGAGTTGACGACGAGCCAGGCGAGCGCCATGCCGATCGCGGCGAGGGTGCAGATCACGACGCGACGATCGGCCGGCTCGTGGTCGACGCCGCATGCCGCCATCGCAAGCGCGGCCCCGAGGGTGCCGATCGGCAGCACCCAGCCGGGGCTGAAGTACCCCGCGAGCAGCAGGACGATCGCCGGTAGCGCGAAGCCGGCCACCGCGCTCGGCACTAGGTCCGGTGCCGCGCAGACGACGCGCGCCAGCAGCCTGGAGCGGACGAGAGGGGACGTGCGAGCAGCAGCCTGGACCACCGCCATTGTCGTCTCCAGTCGTGCCCGCCGTCCGCTGACTGGTACGCACCCTACTGCGGACGGGTCGGTAGGGTCCCAGAACGGATGCCGGCGCGGGGCCGTGCGGGTTGGCAGGGAGTGTTTCATGGACAAGACCGTCTCCTCCGTGGCAGCTGCCGTGAGGGGCATACCCGACGGCGCGTCGCTTGCCGTAGGCGGCTTCGGGCTGTGCGGCGTGCCCATCCGGCTCATCGACGCCTTGCTCGAGCAAGGGACGACGGATTTGGAGACCGTGTCGAACAACTGCGGGGTCGACGGCGCGGGCCTCGGTGTGCTGCTCGCCGCGCACCGGATCCGGCGCACCGTCTCGTCCTACGTCGGCGAGAACAAGGAGTTCGCCCGCCAGTACCTCGCCGGCGAGCTCGAGGTCGAGCTCTGCCCGCAGGGCACGCTGGCCGAGCGGCTGCGGGCAGGCGGCTCGGGCATTCCGGCGTTCTACACGCCGGCCGGCGTCGGCACCTGGGTGGCCGACGGCGGGCTGCCATGGCGTTACGGCTCGGACGGCTCGGTGACGCTGGCTTCGCCGCCGAAGGAAGTCCGCGAGTTCGACGGTCAGGAGTACGTGCTCGAGCACGGCATCGTCTGCGACTTCGCGTTGGTCCGGGCGGCACGCGGCGACCGCCACGGCAATCTCGTCTACGACGCGTCGGCGCGCAACTTCAACCCGCTGTGCGCCATGTCCGGGCAGATCACGATTGCCGAGGTCGAGCAGCTCGTCGAGCCGGGCGAGATCGATCCGGAGGACGTGGACACGCCCGGGGTGTTCGTGCAGCGCGTCGTCGAGGTGGGCGACGAGGGCAAGCTGATCGAGAAGCGCACCACCCGAGAGAGGCCGTAATCATGGCGCTGACCCGCTTCGAACTCGCGGCCCGCGTCGCCGCCGAGCTGGTCGATGGCCAGTACGTCAACCTCGGCATCGGCCTGCCGACCCTCGTTCCGAACTACGTGCCGGACGGCGTGCACGTCGTGTTGCAGTCCGAGAACGGCGTGCTTGGCGTCGGGCCGTACCCGTACGACGACGAGGTCGACCCGGACCTGATCAATGCCGGCAAGGAGACCGTGACAGTGCTGCCCGGGGCGTCGTACTTCGACTCGGCGACGTCGTTCGCGATGATCCGCGGCGGGCACATCGACGTGGCAATCCTCGGCGCGATGCAGGTCTCGACATCAGGCGACCTGGCCAACTGGACGATCCCCGGCAAGATGATCAAGGGCATGGGCGGGGCCATGGATCTGGTGCACGGCGCCAAGCGGGTGATCGTCATGATGGAGCACTCCGCCCGCGACGGTTCGCCGAAGATCGTCAACGAGTGCTCGCTGCCGTTGACGGGCAAGCACTGCGTGCAGCAGATCATCACCGACCTGGCGGTCATCGACGTCACCGAGAGCGGCCTGATGCTGCGCGAGATCGCCCCGGGCACGCAGGTGCACGAGGTGCGCGCGGCCACCGAGCCGCCCCTGGTCGAGGCACCCGACCTGCGCGAGATGGTGCTGCCCGCCGGGGTCTAGCGGACTGCGTGCGAGGCGCGATGTATCACCGGGCGAACTCTCCACTCTGAATGGTCAGGGTTCCGCTGGCTATGGGTGGGAGACAGATGGTGAACAACGCGATCCTGGTGGCACGTCGCGACGCACCCGCGGGGGTGGCACGTCGCGAGACACCAACGACGCTGGCGCACCGTCTGCCGGCCGCGGACCCGCCTTCCTCACTCACGCTCGCAGCCCGGCGCGTGCCGCAGACCGGCCCGTCGCCGCGCGAGCGTGATGTGCTCAAACTCCTCGCGGACGGACACTCCACCCGCGAGATCGCGATCCGGCTCGCCTACTCCGAGCGGACGATCAAGAACATCCTGCAAGACCTCACGACGCGGCTCAGCCTGCGCAACCGCACACAGGCCGTCGCGTACGCGGTTCGCAGCGGCTGGATCTGAGGATCGCCCAGGTCCTGCCTTCGAGGGGGTAGGCAGGGCCTGGGCCTCTCCTTCGCCACCGCCCGACCGCCTGACATCCACACGCCCACATCACCACCCGGCGCGGCACCATGGTCTGCGAGACGCTTGTGGCCTGCCTACATCAATGTGAGCAGAGCACAAGCATTGCCGAGAGCGAACCGCCCCGGCGCAGGCATGCCCGCCGCAGCGCTATTTGAGTAGCTGGCGGGCCATGACCATGCGGTTGATCTGGTTGGTGCCTTCGTAGATCTGGGTGATCTTGGCGTCGCGCATCATGCGCTCGACCGGGAAGTCCTTGGTGTAGCCGTACCCGCCGAAGAGCTGGACGGCGTCCGTGGTCACTGACATCGCGGTATCGGACGCGAAGCACTTGGCCGCGGCGGACATGAACGTCAACCCCGGCTCGCCGCGCTCGGCCCGACCGGCGGCAGCGTAGATGAGCTGCCGGGCCGCCTCGGTGCGCATCGCCATGTCGGCGAGCATGAACTGCACCCCTTGGAACTCGGCGATCGCGCGGCCGAACTGTTCGCGCTGCTTCACGTACGCGACGGACGCGTCGATCGCGCCCTGCGCGATGCCCAGCGCCTGCGCGCCGATCGTCAACCGGGTGTGGTCGAGGGTGGCGAGCGCGGTCTTGAAGCCCGTGCCCGGCTCGCCGATGATGCGGTCGGCCGGGATGGTGCAGTTCTCCAAGTAGATCTCGCACGTCGGCGAGCCCTTGATGCCGAGCTTGCGCTCCTTCGGGCCGACCGAGAACCCCGGGTCGTCGCGGTGCACGACGAACGCCGAGATGCCGCGCGGCCCCGCCGACGGATCGGTCACCGCCATCACCGTGTAGTACGTCGAGACACCGGCGTTGCTGATCCAGCACTTCGTGCCGTTCAGCACCCAGTGGTCACCGTCGAGAACGGCCCGCGTCCGCATGGCCGCGGCGTCCGACCCGGCCTCGCGCTCGGACAGCGCGTAGCTGAACATCGCCTCACCGGCAGCCACCGGCGGCAGCACCTGCTTCTTGAGGTCCTCGGACGCGGCGAGCAGCAGCGGCATCGTGCCGAGCTTGTTGACCGCCGGGATCAACGACGAGGACGCGCACGCCCGGGCGACCTCCTCGATCACGATGGCGGTCGCGATCGCGTCCGCGCCGGCGCCGCCGTACTCCTCGGGAATGTGCACCGCGTGGAAGCCAGCTCGCACCAGGGCGTCGAGCACGTCGAAAGGGAACTCGGCGGTCTCGTCGATCTCCGCGGCGCGCGGCGCGATCTTGTCATCGGCCAGTTCACGGACGGCCTGGCGCAGCATCACGTGCTCGTCGGAGAGCCGGTAGACGTCGAAGTCGGGCATGAGCCGATGGTAGGACGTCCAACTAGTGCGCGCGGACGGCACGCGCCGCTAGGCTCGCCTTCGAGCCGTGACTGGCGCGTTCGTAAGGTGGGTCCAACCACCGGGGAGCGGCTCGCAGCAAGTGCCGCGCGCCTGGGCCTTCTGACTAGACAGCGGAGGCGCGCCATGACCCAGATCGGCAACCTGACCCAGTTCGACGCGGACGCGGCGTCCGCGGCATATCGCAATGCCATGCAGGTGATCGCCGCGGTCGAACCCAACGTCGCCGACGCAATCGGCCAGGAGCTCGCCGACCAGCGTGGCTCGCTCAAGCTGATCGCCAGCGAGAACTACGCGTCGCCAGCCGTGCTGCTCACCATGGGCAACTGGCTCTCCGACAAGTACGCCGAGGGGACGATCGGGCACCGCTTCTACGCCGGCTGCCAGAACGTCGACACCGTCGAGCGCCTCGCTGCCGACCACGCCACGGCGCTGTTCGGCTCCCCGCACGCGTACGTCCAGCCGCACTCGGGCATCGACGCCAACCTCGTAGCGTTCTGGGCCGTGCTCGCGCAGCGCATCGAGACGCCCGCGCTGGCAGCAGCGGGCGCGCGGCAGGTCAACGAGCTCTCCGAGGACGACTGGGCGAAGCTGCGCAGGGCGTTCGGCGACCAGCGCATGATCGGCATGTCGCTCGACGCGGGCGGGCATCTCACGCACGGCTTCCGGCCCAACATCTCCGGCAAGATGTTCCACCAGACGTCCTACGGCACCGACCCCGACACCGGCCTGCTGGACTACGACGAGGTGCGCCGGCTGGCCCGCGAGTTCAAGCCCCTGATCCTGATGGCCGGCTACTCGGCCTACCCGCGTCGCATCGACTTCGCCAAGATGCGCGAGATCGCCGACGAGGTCGACGCCACGCTCGTCGTCGACATGGCGCACTTCGCCGGCCTCGTGGCCGGCAAGGTGTTCACGGGCAACTTCGACCCGGTGCCGTTCGCCCATGTCACCACGACCACCACCCACAAGTCGCTCCGCGGCCCACGCGGCGGCATGGTGCTGTGCCAGCCCGAGTTCGCCGACTCCGTCGACCGGGGCTGCCCGATGGTGCTCGGCGGACCGCTCGGGCATGTCATGGCCGCCAAGGCGGTGGCCCTCGCCGAGGCGCGCCAGCCCGCCTTCGCCGCCTACGCCCGCGACGTCGCGTCCAACGCGGTCGCGCTGGCCGAGGGCTTCATGCGCCGGGGCGCGCGGCTGGTCACCGGCGGCACCGACAACCACATCGTCCTGCTCGACGTCTCGGCGTACGGGCTCACCGGCCGCCAGGCCGAGTCGGCGCTGCTCGACTCGGGCATCGTCACCAACCGCAACTCGATCCCACGTGACCCGAACGGCGCCTGGTACACGTCCGGCATCCGGCTGGGCACGCCAGCCTTGACCACGCGCGGCTTCGGGCCGGACGACTTCGATCGCGTCGCCGACCTGATCGTGGGCGTGCTCTCGGCCACCTCGCCGGCGGCCGGCGCGAGCGGAGCGCCGTCCAAGGCGAAGTACGAGCTGGCGGCCGGCGTTGCCGACAAGACTCACGCGGCAGCGAACGAGATGCTCGACACGCACCCCCTTTACCCCGGTCTGACCCTCACCGGCTGACACACTCGGGGTGTGGGCCGCCCAACAAATCGCCGGATCACGGCATCGGTGGCCCTAATCGCCCTTCTCGCTGCGTGCACGTCGGCGCGGCCGAGCCTGCAGCAAACGTCCCCGAGCAGTTCGCCGACGCCGACGCCGACCACGAGCGTCCCGGAGCCCACGACCGCCCCGCCCACGACGCCTGCCGCACCGTCCACGTCCGCGAAACCCACCACGGCGAAGCCGACACCGCCGCCGAAGCCGAAGCCACCGCTCGCGGCACTGCCGCGCGGCGGGCAGCACATCCTGCCGGCGTACCGGGTCGTCGCGTACTACGGCGCACCAGGCGGCGACGAGCTCGGCGTCCTGGGCAGGGGCACGCCGGACCAGGCCGCTGCCGCCGTCGCGCGGCAGGCAGCGAAGTACGCCCGGTTCGGGCGCCGCATCCAGCCGGCGATGGAGCTGATCGCCACCGTGGCCCAGGCCAGCCCAGGCCGGGACGGGCTCTACTCGAACCCGATCCCGCCGAGCGACATCGCCCGCTACCTGGCGGCGGCGCACCGGCACAAGCTGCTGCTCGTCCTCGACTTCCAGCCCGGGCGCGGCGAGTTCCTGCCCCAGGTGCGCCAGGACGAGCCGTTCCTGCTCGACCCGTCGGTGAGCGTCGCGCTCGACCCGGAGTGGAAGGTCGGCCCGACCCAGGTGCCGGCGCGGGTCATCGGCTCGTCGTCGGCGGCGAGCATCAACGCCGTCGGCCGCTACCTGTCCAGGCTGGTCACCACGCACCGCCTGCCCGACAAGCTGCTCGTCGTGCACGAGTTCACGCTGCCGATGCTGCCCGACCGCGGGAATATCGCGCGTCCGGCCGGACTCGATGTGGTGCTGCACGCCGACGGCCTGGCCAGCCCGACGAGAAAGATCGCCGTCTATCACGATCTGCGGTTCCCGTGCCCGCCGTTCCACGCCGGGTTCAAGCTGTTCTACCGGGCCGATACCGGCTTGATGAAGCCCGCACAGGTCATGGCACTGCACCCGCAGCCTGACATCGTCACCTACCAGTAGGTGCGGCCCTTCCAGGACGCGCCACGGCCGAGCCAGTGCTGCCGCGCCGAGTCGACCGTCATGGCGAGGTAGAGGGTGGCCGTGAACGGCAGCGTGAACGCGATCACGACGGGCTGGCGGTAGTACCGCAGCATCGGCGTGAACGTCGCCGCCATGATCAGCCAGGTGGCCGCGCCGAGTCCGGCGGCGAGCGAGTCGCCAGAGACCGCGCCGCCGATCACGGCCGCGACGGGAGCCAGGAAGACGAGGCCCAGACCGAGCACCGTCCCGGCCAGCAGCACGACCGAGTGACGCAGCTGTGCGTAGGCGCTGCGGGCTACCATCTGCCACAGATCGGCCAGCCTCGGGTACGGCCGGATGCTGGTCACCTGATCCGCGAGCCCGAGCCAGATGCGCCCGCCGCCGCGCTTGACGATCTTCGCGATGGCCACGTCGTCGATGACCGCGCCGCGCACGGCGTCCAGGCCACCGGCGCGCTCGAGCGCAGTGCGCCGGACGAGCGAGCAGCCTCCCGCTGCGGCGGCCATTCGGCCGTTCGGGCGGTTGACCCGGCGAAATGGATAGAGCATTGCGAAGAAGTAGACGAACGCCGGGACGATCAGTCGCTCCCACGGCGTGCTCACCCGAAGCCGTGCCATCTGCGAGACCAGGTCCCGGCCGTCGGCCGCCTCGACCAGGGCGGTCAACGAGTTCGGCTCGTGCGCGATGTCGGCGTCGGTCAGCAGCAGGAACTCGACGTCGCCCGCCCGCTCGATGCCGCGCTGCAAGGCGTGCAGCTTGCCGGTCCAGCCCGGTGGCGGATCACCGGCGTCGACCACGTCCGCCCCGGCGGCGCGCGCGGCGTCGCCGGTGCCGTCGCTGCTCGCGTCGTCGACCACGATCACGGTGGTCGGGCCGGCGTAGTCCTGGGCGAGCAACGTGGGCAGCGTCCGCGGCAGGACGCTGGCCTCGTCGCGCGCGGGCACGACGATCGCGACGGACGGCCAGTGCGCGCGGTGCGTCGGCTGCCGGCGCGGCAGCCGCTGGTCGGTGCGCCAGAAGCGTCCCTGCCCGAACGCCAGCCACAACCACGCGAGCAATGACGTCAGCGCCACCCCGGTCAGCACCGTCACGCCGGAGACCCTGCCATGCGCGGACCGCACTACGGTGAGACGGAGCCGACAACCGGGGAGAAGACGATGAACGAAGCGCAGATCGGCGTCACCGGCCTGGCCGTGATGGGCCGCAACCTCGCGCGGAACCTGGTCCGGCACGGGCACACGGTTGCGCTGCACAATCGCTCGCCGGAGCGCACTCGCAGCCTCGTCGCAGACGACGGCGACGAGGGCCGGTTCGTGCCGAGCGAGTCCATGCCCGACTTCGTCGCGAGCCTCGAGCGGCCCCGCGCGGTCATCATCATGGTCAAGGCGGGCGACCCGACGGACGCGGTCATCGACGAGCTCGTCCCGTTGCTGGACGAGGGCGACATCGTCATCGACTGCGGCAACGCGCACTACACCGACACCCGCCGTCGCGAGGCGGCGCTGCGCGAGCGCGGGCTGCATTTCGTCGGCTGCGGCGTGTCCGGCGGCGAGGAGGGCGCGCTGAACGGGCCGAGCATCATGCCCGGCGGATCGGCCCAGTCCTACGAGAGGCTCGGGCCGATCTTCGAATCGATCGCCGCGCAGGTCGACGGCACGCCGTGCTGCGTGCACGTCGGCCCGGACGGCGCGGGGCACTTCGTCAAGATGGTGCACAACGGCATCGAGTACGCCGACATGCAGCTCATCGCCGAGGCGTACGACCTGCTGCGCACCGGCCTCGGCGCGAAACCCGCCGAGATCGCCGACATCTTTCGGACGTGGAACGAGGGCGACCTCGAGTCGTTCCTGATCGAGATCACCGCCGACGTCCTGGCCCACACCGACGCCGAGACCGGCCGGCCGTTCGTCGACGTCGTGCTCGACCAGGCCGAGCAGAAGGGCACCGGCCGCTGGACGGTGCAGAGCGCCCTCGACCTGGGCATCCCGATCACCGGCATCGCCGAGGCGACGTTCGCCCGCTCACTGTCCGGGCATGCCGAGCAGCGGGCGGCGGCGCGGGCCAGCTTCGGCGCGTCAGCCGGCGATGTCGCGATCGCCGACCCCGACGCCTTCGTCGACGACGTCCGGCGCGCGCTGTACGCGTCCAAGGTGGTCGCGTACGCGCAGGGCTTCGACCACATCGCCGCGGGCAGCGCCGAGTACGGCTGGGCCATCGATCGCGGCGCGATGGCCACGATCTGGCGCGGCGGCTGCATCATCCGAGCCCGGTTCCTCAACCGGATCAGTGACGCCTACGACGGCGACCCCGAACTGCCGTCGCTGCTCGTCGCGCCCTACTTCGCGGACGCGGTGCGGGCAGGCGTCGATTCGTGGCGGCGCGTCGTGGGGCACGCGGCCGCGGCCGGCATCCCGACACCGGCGTTCTCGTCCTCGCTCGCCTACTTCGACGGGCTGCGCCGCGATCGGCTACCGGCGGCGCTCATCCAGGGCCTGCGCGACAACTTCGGCGCGCACACCTACCGGCGCGTCGACTCCGACGGCACGTTCCACACGGAGTGGGCCGGCGACCGGTCAGAACATCCCGCCTGAGCGCGACGGTTTTGGCCGCCCGGACCGCTCAACGCGGTTCGCCCGGCCAAAACCGGACTCACTCGCCGGAGGGCAGCTCCACGTGGCCGCCGAACGCCTGCCGCATCGCCGAGAGCAGCTTGTCGGCGTACAGCGCCTCGCCCCGGCTGCTGAACCGCGCGAACAACGACGCCGACAGCACCGGCACGGGGACCCCCTCGTCGATCGCCGCCTTGATCGTCCAGCGACCCTCGCCGGAGTCCGAGACGCGCCCGGCCAGACCGTCCAGGGTCGGGTTCAGGGCGAGCGCGCCAGCAGTGAGGTCGAGCAGCCAGGACGCGATGACCGAGCCGCGCCGCCACACCTCCGTCACCTTCGCGAGGTCGAGGTCGTACTGGTAGTACTGCGGCTGGTCGATCGGCGCGATCTCGGCGGAATGCTCAGTGGCCTGCCTGCCTGCATCGGCATGGGCGAGCACATTGAGGCCCTCGGCGTAGGCGGCCATCAGGCCGTACTCGATGCCGTTGTGCACCATCTTGACGAAGTGACCGGCGCCGTTCGGCCCGCAGTGCAGGTAGCCCTGCTCGTCGCGGCTCGGCTCGCCGGTGCGTCCCGGCGTGCGCGATGCAGCGTCGAGCCCGGGTGCGATGGTGGCGAACAGCGGGTCGAGGTGGTCGACGATCTCCGGCTCGCCGCCGATCATCAGGCAGAAGCCGCGTTCCAGTCCCCACACGCCGCCGCTAGTGCCGACGTCGACGTAGTGGATGCCCTTGGGCTTCAGGGCTGCCGCACGGTCGATGTCCTCGCGGTAGTTCGAGTTGCCGCCGTCGATGATGATGTCGCCGCTCTCGAAGACCTCGGCAACTTGCTCGACGACCTGCCCGGTCACCGAAGCCGGGATCATCACCCACGCGGCCCTCGGCACGGTCAGCTTCGCCGCGAACTCCTCCAGGGTCAGCGCCCCGGTCGCGCCCTCGGCCTCCAGGGCCTTGATCGATTCCGGCGAGTTGTCGAACACCACGCACTCGTGCCCGTCGCGCATCAGGCGCCGGACGATGTTGGCGCCCATCCGGCCCAGGCCGATCATTCCGAGCTGCATTACGCCTCCTGCTGATGTGCTTCGCGGTAGCGGCGGATCAACGCATTGGTCGAGCTGTCATGTTCGAGCTCCGAGTCGGACACCAGCTCGTCGGCCACCGTCGTGGCGAGCACCTTGCCGAGCTCGACACCCCACTGGTCGAAGGAGTTCACGCTCCACACGGTGCCCTGGACGAACACGCTGTGCTCGTACAACGCGACCAGCTTGCCGAGCGCCGCGGGCGTGAGCTCGTCCAGGAGCAGGGTGTTGGACGGACGGTTGCCCTCGAACACCCGGTGCGGCACCAGCCAGCCCGGCGTCCCCTCGTCGACCACCTGCAAGGCCGTCTTGCCGAATGCCAGCGCCTCGGTCTGCGCGAACACGTTCGCGGTCAGCAGGTCGTGATGGTTGCCGAGCGGGTTGAGCGTGTGCAGGAAGCCGATGAAGTCGCACGGGATGAGCCGGGTGCCCTGGTGGATCAGCTGGTAGAAGCTGTGCTGCCCGTTCGTGCCCGGTTCGCCCCAGTACACCGGCGACGTGTCGTAGTCGACGCGCTGGCCGTCGAGCGTGACGTGCTTGCCGTTCGACTCCATCGTCAACTGCTGCAAGTACGCCGGGAACCGCTTGAGGTACTGCTCGTACGGCAGCACCGCCTGCGTCTGCGCGCCGAAGAAGTCCGAGTACCAGACGGTGAGCAGCCCCAATAGAACCGGCAGGTTCGCCTCGAACGGCGCGGTGCGGAAGTGCTCGTCGATCTCGTGGAACCCGCCGAGCATCTCCGAGAATGCGGACGGCCCGATCGCGATCATGGTCGACAGGCCGATCGCCGAGTCCATGGAATAACGCCCACCGACCCAGTCCCAGAAGCCGAACATGTTCATGACGTCGATGCCGAAGTTCTCGACCTCGGTGGCATTCGTCGAGACGGCCACGAAATGCTTGGCGATCGCGGATTCGTCGTCCAGCGCGGAGAGCACCCACGACCGTGCGGTACGCGCGTTGGTCATCGTCTCCAATGTGGTGAACGTCTTGGACGACACGATGAACAGCGTCTCGGCCGGGTCGAGATCACGCGTGGCCTCGGCGAAATCCGTACCGTCCACATTGGACACGAAGCGAAACGTCAGATCACGCCGGCTGTAGTGCCGCAGCGCCTCATACGCCATCACTGGACCAAGATCGGACCCGCCGATGCCGATGTTGACAATGTTGCGGATCGGCTTGCCGGTGTGCCCGTGCCACTCGCCGGCCCGCACCCGGTTGGCGAACTCGCCCATGCGACCCAGCACCTCGTGCACCGCCGACGCGACGTCGATGCCGTCGACGCTGAGCTTCGCCTTACGCGGCGCGCGCAGCGCAACGTGCAGCACTGCTCGATCCTCGGTGACGTTGATCTTCTCGCCGGCGAACATGGCATCGATGTGCTCGCGCAGCCCGGTCTCGTCGGCCAGCTGCAACAGCATCCGGATCGTGTCGTAGGTGACCCGGTTCTTCGAGTAGTCGAGGTAGATGCCGCATGCATCGAGGGTCATCCGCTCGCCGCGCCGCGGATCGGTGGCGAACAGGTCGCGCAGGTGCGTATCGCGGATCTGCTCGTAATGGGCGGACAGTTCCTTCCACGCGCTTCGTTCTCGTAGCGGCGTCGTACCCGGTGCGGCCATCCGGCAGCCTCCCTGTCGTCGTCGATCGCGCGTGTGTCCCATCTCAGCATCCCGGTCCGAGCGCGCGCCACCAGGACCGGCCCGGTGCTGCACCGCCCGGCGGTGGGTCGCTAGCCTCGTCGGGTTATCCAGATAAGACAGGTAGGGCTGCGCGGTGACTGGTGAACGGCCAAAGCTGTCCGTGATCGGTACGGGCTACCTCGGGGCGACGCATGCGGTCTGCATGGTCGAACTGGGCTTCGACGTGATCGGCCTGGACGTCGACGAGGAGAAGATCGAGCGGCTCGCCAAGGGCGAGGTGCCGTTCTTCGAGCCGGGCCTGCCAGAGCTGCTGAGCAAGCACTCGAGCAGCGGCAAGCTGCGATTCACCACGTCTTATGAAGAAGCGGCCGAATTCGCCGATGTGCACTTCATCTGCGTCGGCACGCCGCAGAAGAAGGGTGAGTACTCGGCGGATCTGCGGCACGTCGAGTCGGCGTTCACGTCGCTGTCACCGCACCTGACGCGCAAGGTGCTGGTCGTCGGCAAGTCGACCGTACCGGCGGGTACGGCCGCGCATATGGAGAAGCTGATGCGCAGCCTGACGCCGTCCAAGGACGTCGAGCTGGCCTGGAACCCCGAGTTCCTGCGCGAAGGGTTCGCGGTCGAGGACACGCTGCGCCCCGACCGTCTCGTCTTCGGCGTGCACAGCGACTGGGCCGAGCAGCAACTTCGCGCCGCATTCGCACCCGTGATCGATACGGGCACCCCGGTGGTCGTCACCGACTTCGCCACCGCCGAGCTCGTCAAGGTGGCGGCCAACTCGTTCCTCGCGACGAAGATCTCGTTCATCAACGCGATGGCCGAGGTGTGCGAGACCACTGGCGCGGACGTGACGGCGCTGTCGGAGGCGATCGGCTACGACGACCGCATCGGCCACAAGTTCCTGCGCGCGGGTCTCGGCTTCGGCGGTGGCTGCCTGCCCAAGGACATCAGGGCGTTCATCGCCCGGGCGGGCGAACTGGGCGTCGACCAGGCGGTGTCGTTCCTGCGCGAGGTCGACGAGATCAATCTGCGCCGCCGGGCACGTACCGTCGAGCTCGGCCTGGACCTCATCGACGGCAGCTACCGCGGCACGCGTATCGCAGTGCTGGGTGCCGCGTTCAAGCCGAACAGCGACGACATCCGCGACTCCCCCGCGCTCGACGTCGCCGCGTCCATCGGCCGGCGCGGCGGCGACGTCGTCGTGTACGACCCGCAAGCGCTCGACAACGCGCGGCGGGCGCATCCCGAACTCGCCTACGTGAACTCGCTCGACGAGGCGCTAACCGGCGCAGACGTGACGATGGTGCTCACTGAATGGGACGAGTTCCAGGACATGGACCCGGTCGTGGTCGGCGAGCAGGTTGCGCAGCGCAACATGGTCGACGGCCGCAACATCCTGGATCCGGTCGCCTGGCGCAAGGCCGGCTGGCGCTACCGCGCCTTGGGACGTCCCTGATCTTCTACAAGCGGGCGAGCGGGCTCGGCTCGCAGCCGAGGAACTCGTCCAGCACTCGATAGACCGAGCACGGCTGAGGGCCGTGCGGCCACAACCCGCCCTCGCCCCGGCAGTGAGTGCACCGGCCGTCGGCGTCGACGTCGTGCAGATACCGCAGCGCGCTGGCGGCGCTGACCAGCCGGGCGAGGCTGGCAATTGACGCGGCGGGGAGCCGCCCGTCGGTGCGGGCGAGCTGCTCCATCAGCTCGTCGAGGCATTCCCCGACCAGACGGTCGCTGGTGCTCGCCACGGTCAATGGCGGCCCGCTCTCCGCGTCTGCTTGCCGAACCGATCGTCGTTTTCGTCGATCGGTACTGATGTGCGTCGCCATCGGCGCCCCTCCTCGTTGGAATTAGCGGCGATCGCATTGCAGATCGTCGGCATCCACTCTGATGCCTCCCGGCCGATTACACAGGAGGCATGGATGGGGGCACTCAGTAAGGGGGCAACGTTGCCCCCTTCTCTGCGGAATGACGGGATGCATGGCCGACGACGAGGAACCCGACCGGCCGGAGTGGGCCAAACGACTCCGGCGGGAGCGGATCGCACGTAACTGGTCCCAGGCCGACGCGGTGCATGCGATGCGGACGTTCTCCGCGGTTCCGCTGCCCGACGGCCTGCTCGATCAGTGGAAGCGCTGGGAACGCGGCCGCAACCGGCCCGACGAGTTCTACCGGCCGATCATCGCTGCCGCACTGGGGACGGTCGTCGAGTCGATCTTCCCGTCGCTGCGCCCGCCGCTGCAGCATCACACGACGGACGAGTTGCTGTTGATCCGAAGCGGCATGGATACGCACGAGCTCGTCCAGCGCATCCGCGGATCGTCCACTGACGACGGCACGCTGGACGCGCTGCAATTGACCGTCGAGCAGATGTGCTGCGACTACGTGCGACAAGACCCCGCCGTATTGATCAGCGAAGCCCGCGAATGGCTCTCACGCATCACCGGACTTCTCGGTGATCGCCTGACGTTGCCGCAGCATCGAGAGGTTCTCGATTCGGCCGCGTGGCTGACCCTGCTGGTCGGCTGCCTGCAATTCGACGGCGGCCAGTACGCGCCGGCCGAAGCGTCCCGGCTCGATGCGCGCCAGCTCGGCGTCGAAGCGGGAAACGCGACGGTGGTCGGCTGGGCGCACGAGATGCGCGCCTGGTTCGACCTGACGCACAACCGCTTTCGCGAGGTCGTCGACGCCGTGCAAGCAGGCCAGGCCGCCGCACCTGGCAGATCCGTCTCCGTGCAGCTGTTCGCCCAGGAGGCAAAGGCGTGGGCGCGGATGGGCAACCACCGCAATGCCACGCAAGCGCTGGAGAAAGGCCGCGTGCTGCTCGATTCGCTGCCCTACCCGGAGCGTCCCGACCATCATTTCGTCGTCGATCCGGATAAATTCGATTTCTACGCAATGGACTGCTACCGGCTCATGGGCCAGGACAACATCGCCGAGATGCATGCCCGCGAGACCATCCGCAAGACCACTGCCACGGACGGGACGAGCCGATCGCCGATGCGCCGGGCGGAGGCCGAGTTGACGCTCGGCGTGGTTGCTGCGCGCCGCGGTGAGCTGGACGAGGCGCTGCGCTACGGACACAGCGCACTGGCGATATCCCGCAGGTCCGAGCCGTCCTTGCTGATGGTCGGCTCCGAACTCGCTCGAGCGATCGACGACCTGTTCCCCAACAATCCCGGCAACCGCGACTTCCGCGCTGCCCTCGCTGAAGCGGTGCCGCACTCGATGGGTTAGGGCTTGCGCAGGCGCTCGGCGAGGGCGGCGTCCTTGGCGGCGGCGGCGTCGGCGAGCTGGGCCTGGAACGCCGTCATCCGGTCGGCGAGCTTCGGGTCGGCCGTAGCCAGGATGCGCACGGCCAGCAGCCCCGCATTGCGGGCTCCGCCGATCGACACCGTGGCCACCGGAACGCCCGCGGGCATCTGCACGATCGAGAGCAGCGAGTCCATGCCGTCGAGGTACTTCAGCGGCACCGGGACGCCGATCACCGGCAAGACGGTCAGCGAGGCGACCATGCCCGGCAGGTGCGCTGCACCGCCGGCCCCGGCGATGATCACCTTGATGCCCCGGTCGGCCGCCTCCTGCGCGTATTTCGCCATGCCGAGCGGTGTGCGGTGCGCCGAAACGACCCGCACCTCGTGCGCGATGCCGAACTCGGTCAGCGTCTCGGCGGCCGCGCCCATGACGTCGTAGTCCGAGTCGCTGCCCATGATCACTGATACCAATGCCGCCGTATGCTCATCGCTGCTCATCGGTCTCCGTTCGCCAGGTAGTTCGCGGCGGCGGCTGCTCGCGCGCGGACGTCGGCGAGGTCGCTGCCGAGCGCCGTCACGTGACCGACCTTACGGCCGGGACGGAATCCCTTGCCGTACAGGTGGATCTTGACGGCGGGCCAGCGTGCCATGCAGTGGTGCACCCGCTCGTCGATCGCGGCGGGCTTGACGTCGTCCGGGCCGGCCAGCACGTTCGCCATGACCACGACCGGCGCCGTCGGCGTGGTCGAGCCGAGCGGGTAGTCGAGCACGGCGCGCAAGTGCTGCTCGAACTGCGAGGTGCGCGCGCCCTCGATCGTCCAGTGCCCTGAGTTGTGCGGACGCATCGCCAGCTCGTTCACGACCAACCGGCCGTCAACGGTCTCGAACAGCTCGACGGCGAGCACGCCCGTCACGCCCAGCTCGGCGGCGATGCGCAGGGCCAGCTGCTGCGCCTCGTCGGCCAGCGCGTCGGGCAGGTCGGGCGCCGGCGCGATCACCTCGACGCAGATGCCGTCGTCCTGGACGGTCTGCACGACCGGCCACGCGGCACCCTGCCCGAACGGCGACCGCGCGACGACGGCGGCCAGCTCGCGCGCGATCAGGACGTTCGCCTCGGCGAGCAATGGGGCGCCGCTGTCCAGGTGCGGGGCCGCGTCGTCGAGTGACCCGACCAGCCACACTCCCCTCCCGTCGTACCCGCCGCGCTCGACCTTGAGCACGACCGGCCAGCCGACCTCGGCACCGAACTCGGCCAGTGCCGCGCCGGGATGGTCGGCTGCCGAGAGGTCGAGCCACCGCGGGCTGGGCACGCCGAGCTCGGTGAGCCGGGCTCGCATGAGCGCTTTGTCCTGTGCGTATCGCAGCGCGGCGGCATCCGGATGCACCGATACCCCGGCGTCGGCGAGCGCCGCGACGTGCTCGTTCGGTACGTGCTCGTGGTCGAACGTGACGACGTCGCAGCCGGCGGCGAATAAGCGCAGGTCGGAAAGCGAGCGGTAGTCGCCGACCACGACGTCGGCCGCGACGAGCGCCGCGCCGTCGTCGGCCGAGTCGGCGAGGATCCGCAGCGACTGACCCAGCGCGATCGCGGCCTGATGGGTCATCCGGGCCAGCTGGCCCGCTCCGACCATGCCGACCACCGGCAGTTCGGTGCGGGCGTCCACGTCGCAACAGGGTAACCGCCGTCCGCCGCGCCGGCTCGACAAGGGCCAGGCGGCGCGGGTGTCACGTAATGCCCAGGTAGACTCCGCGCTCATCATGCTGAAAACGACCACGCCGACGCTTCTGGAACGGCTGCGCGCGTCGTGGCGGATCCTGCTCAAAGAGATCGCGGCGTTCGGCGTGGTCGGCGCAGTCGGCTTCGTCGTCGACGTGGGCCTCTACAACCTGTTCTTCAGTCACGGCCAGATCATCGCGAAATGCATCTCGACGTTGTGCGCCACGGCCGTGACCTACTTCGGCAACCGGTACTTCTCGTTCTCCCATCGCGCGCGGACCGGGATCGGCCGCGAGACGTCGATCTTCCTCGGCATTAACGTGATCACCTTGCTGTTCAGCCTCGCGGTGATCGGCGTGTTCGAGTATCCGTTGCACCTCAAGCACCACCGACTCGGCATGAACGTCGTCAACATCGCGACGATCGGGCTCGGCACGCTGTTCCGGTTCTGGTCGTACAAGCGGTTCGTGTTCCTGCATCCCGACCGCGTCCACAGCCGCGACATCGACCTCGACGAGGAGCTCGCCGAGACCTGAGCCGCGTTGTCGGCGCTGCCTGGTATCGACGATTCGTGCGATGGATCGATCTGGAGCGCCAGCAACCCCGGCTGGCTGAGGTCGGCCGGAACCGGCTGTTGAAGCCCGGCGTCGTCCTTATCGCGACGATCCGCCGAGACGGCACGCCGCGGGTGAGCCCGACCGTAGCCGTCGACGACACCGGCGCACAGCGCCGTCATGCCGACGCCGTCGCCCGCGATCTGGGCTGGAATCCGGAGCCGGGCAAGTTCCACCTGTTCCGGGTCGACATCGACGACGTCACATACCTGCGCTACGACTCCACGACCGAAGCTCAACACACGACCCGCTGCCGGTGTCGAGTACGTGCGCCCCAACGCATCGGCCACGAGCCTTGGTGCCGCCGAGCCCGTACGCGACCTGTTGGACTGAGCTCAGGTTGCTTCGTCGAGCCGGAACCCGACCTTCAACCCGACCTGGACGTGGCCGAGTTCGCCGTCGACGATGTGCCCGCGGATCTCGGTGACCTCGAACCAGTCCAACCCGCGCAGGGTTCGCGCGGCGCGACCGATGGCGCCCTTGATCGCGTCATCGACCCCCTCCGACGACGTGCCGACTACTTCGGTGATTCGGTAGGTACGGCCGGGCATCTTGTGCCTCCTCGGCGGAGCGGGACGAACGGGTCGGCCGCCATCTTCGTCGCTTCCGATGAGCGGCTCCAATAGGCACTACCCTCTCCGCGTACTCGGAGGGCGACCCGCGCGAGACTGGCGCGCATGGTCACGACGCGGAAGGCCCGCCCCGACGACGCCGGTGCCGTGACGGGCGTGGTGCACGCCGCGTACGTCCACTACGTCGCGCGGATCGGACAGCAGCCGGCCCCGATGGGCGCCGACTACGTCGCCCTGATCGAGGCCGGCTCGGTGTGGGTGGCCGAGCTGGGCGGCCAGATCGTCGGCGTGCTCGTGCTGCAGGCCTACCCCGACCACCTGCTGATCGAGAACGTCGCTGTGTCGCCCGACGCTCAGGGTGGCGGAATCGGAACGTGCCTGCTCGAACTCGCGGAGCGAGAGGCTGTGGCAGCGGGCTTCGGTGAGATCCGGCTCTACACCAACGAGGCGATGACAGAGAACCTGGCCTACTACCCGCGCCGGGGCTTCGTCGAGACGCACCGGGCGACCGAGCACGGGTTCAGCCGCGTGTTCTTCCGCAAGCCCGTCCCGTAGCGGAAATCGGTCGCGCGCCGACGGCCTGCTCTGCGACGATCCGGGCCATGTCATCGATCGCGCCCGTACTGCTGCCGACCGTCGCGTCCACCGCGGCGTCGCAGCAGCAGACCGGCCCGCATCGGAGGCGCTGCCACCTCGTCACGTGACGGCCACGCTCGTCGCGGGGTTGCTGGCCGGGTACGGCATCGCCCTACCGGTCGGCGCGATCGCGACCTACCTGGTGGCTCTCACGGCTCGGACGTCCATGCGCATCGGCGCATCGGCGGCGCTGGGCGTCGCAACCGCGGACGGCGTGTACGCGACGCTGGCGGTCGTCGGCGGGCGCTCGTTCGCGTCGCTGATCCAGCCCGCGGCAGGTGGCTTGCGCATCGCGTCGGGCGCCGTGCTGTTCGCCCTCGCCGCGCGGATCGTCGTGCAGGCCGTCCGCGGCCATCGTTCTGGCGAAGCCACGGCACCGAGCGACGGGTTCGGCGCTGCCCGGACGTACCTGAGCCTGCTGGCCATCACCATGCTGAACCCGATGACGATCGTGTACTTCACGGCGCTCGTCGTCGATCACAGGTCTGCTGCGGCCGTCTCCGCGCCGGCCGGCGCCGTGTTCGTACTCGCCGCGTTCGCTGCGTCGGCAAGCTGCCAACTGACGCTCGCGGGCAGCGGCGCCGTGCTCGGACGCGTCCTGACCAGCGACCGCGGCCGGTTGCTGAGCGCGCTGGCGTCGGGCCTGCTGATCGCGGCGCTGGCCGTGAACGTGCTGCGCTAGCGTGCCAACATGTCCGAGAATGCCGCAGTCGTCATGAAAGAGTCCGCGCCGCACTTCACCTGGCGCGACGTCTGCGACGCACGATCTCGACTAGACGCCAGCCGCGGTCAGAGGCGATCAGGCACGTCGTCGGGCGACGTGTCGATCGACGTTTCGAGCGGGGCGGCGGCCCCCAGATGCGCCGTGCTGCCGTGGTGTTCGAGCGCGATCTCGTCCGCCGCCGATACGCCCTCGGGCAGGTCGATAGTGGTCTTCGGCCCGGTGAACCAGTTCTTCACCGACACGTGCCACCAGACCCACAGCAGCAAACCCGCTCCGCCGATCACGATGGGCGTGTAGTTGACGAACTTCAGGTTCGCCCAGCCGAAGCCCTTGTACCACGGTGCTCCGGCAGTCGAGGTGGGCAAGATCGCGATGAACGACGTGACCACGATCTCGACGACCGCGACGATGGACATCCACTTGTACTTGTTGCCCAGCGTCCACCCGCCGGGCTGGAAGCTGGAACCTGCCTTCCAGCGAAGGAAGATCGGGATCGCGAAGGCTACGTAAAGGCCGATCACGCCGATCGAGACGACGGCGAAGAACGCGACCGGCGAGGGCACCAGCTCGTCCCCGACCGGCAGGTTCACCGTCACGATCGCCGGCAGCGTGATCACGATCGCCACGGCGACGGACAGCAGGACGCCGTAGACAGGTACCCGGTTCTTGTTCAGCTTCGACCAGTACTGCCCGCCCGGGACGGCACCGTCGCGGCTGAATGCGAACAGCATCCGGGTGGTGCTGGTCATGCAGGCAACCGTGCAGAAGAACTGCCCAATGGTGGCGATGGCCAGCACGACACTCGCGCCGTTGACCGTCAACGCCTGGTTGAAGATGATCGCGACGCTGCCGCCGGTGAATCCGGCACCGCCCGCAGTCACGCCGGCCTCGTCTCGCACGGCGAACAGGAACGCGAGCAGCAGGATCTCGCCGCCGATCGCGGAGTAGAAGATCGACTGCCAGATCCCCCTCGCCGCCGAGTTGGCCGCCTTGTGGGTCTCCTCCGACAGGTGCGCGGACGCGTCGTAACCGGTGATCGTGTACTGGGTGAGGATGACCGACAGCGGGACGACCCCGAGGAAGAACGCCAAACCGCCGGAGTGGCCGCCGAAGAAGCCCGTGTTGTTCACGGTATGCGTGAAGACCGACTTCAGGCTGGCGTGGTGACTCGGCGCGAAGATGAGGATCAGCACGATCAGGCTCGCTCCGGCGACGTGCCACCAGACCGAGATGTTGTTCAGAATGGCGAGCAGCTTGCTGGAGAAGATGTTCACCAGCGCGGCAAGGCCGAGGACGATCACGAAGATGATGAACACCCTGGTCAGGCTGTAGCCCTTGGCCCAGGACGTGCTGTACGTGTCGAGCGTCAGGTCGAAGAACGTCGCACATCCATATGCCACCGAGGCGTCGATCGCGAACAAGCCGATCAGGTTCAGCCAGCCCGTGTAGTAGCCGGCCTTGGCGCCGCCGAGCTTGGAGGCCCACCAGTAGATTCCGCCGGACGTCGGGAACGCCGACACGAGTTCGGACATACACAGGCCGATGATCAGGATGAACGCTCCCGCGATCGGCCAACCCCACGCGATCGCCGCCGGGCCGCCGTTGTTCCAGCCGACGCCGAACGTCGTGAAGCAGCCGGCGAGGATGGAGATGATCGAGAACGAGATCGCGAAGTTCGAGAAGCCGGACCACGTCCGGTTCAGCTCTTGCTTGTAGCCGAGTTCGGCGAGTCGCTGTTCGTCGGCGTCGAGTTGCAGGGTGTCAGCCACTTCTATTTCCCCCTCGGGATCACTGTGTCTGCTGAACTTCGGCGATCAGAGTTGCGAAGTCAGGGCCGCGGAACTCGGCGATCGCTCGTTCGTATTTCTCCATGCCCCAGGCCCAGAAGTCGAAGTCGACGTCGCTCGTGCCGTCCTGGATCGACGCCCAGAGCGTCCATCCGTACTTGGACATCAGGCCCAGCAGCCGAGCGCGCGCGACCTTTGCCCGCGATCGGCGGCCGTAGTACGCGCCCACCAGCTCGTCGAGATGATCGAGGCTCAGGTTCGCCTCGCTCCAGATGTTGCCGAGTTCGAAGCAGGCGTCGTTGTTGCCGGCGTATTCGTAGTCGATGAACCAGATCCGCTCACCGTCGTCGACCATGTTGGCCGCTAGCAGGTCGTTGTGGCACGGTACGTACCCCTCGTGACGCACCGTCAGAGCGGAGCGGATCTGGTCCACCTTCGGCATGAATTCGACATAATCGCGCGGCAGCCGGAACCCGCGGTCGAGGACGAGATCCAGATACCTGCGCTGGACGGTGAACATGTCGAAGTCGTTGCCGAAGCGCGGGCCCTTGTGCAGCCGCCGGCAGGTCGCCGCGACACGTTCGAGATTCGCCGTGTCGTCGAGATCGGCACTGCTGAAGGTCCGCCCGTCGATCCATTCGATGACGAGCACGCCGCGCCCAGGCAGGTAGCCGGCCACATCGGGCCCCACCCCAGCATGCGAGGCGGCAACCGCGTTGCGGTACTCGGCGTCGCGGTCGATCTGCAGCAGCGAGCTCTGCTCGGCGGACAAGCGGACGACAATCTCGCGCCCGCGATGGGTAATCACCCGGTAGTTACGGTTGGTCAGGCCACCGGGCAGCGGCTGGACGCCCAGCGGCGGGCCGGCGAGATCCGGCAGATCGTCGAGGATGGCACGCATCTCCGGCCACTCGGAAGCGGCCGGATCCATGGAGGCCAACGACATCGTGGCGAAGTACGGGGCGGTCACGCGTACTCCTCCCGGTCGCGGCTAGGCGCCCACACCGCGATGACAGCGGGGTAAGCGCGCAGTGTCGGGATGGTAGGACAGCCCGCGGCCAACGGTCTACCCCCCAGACCTTTTAGTCGGCGAGTCGCCAGGCTTGTCGGCGGTCGCGCCGTGACTGCATCATGGGCAGTTGTGCCGACCGACCAGCAGCTGCCCGCCGCCGCCCGGATAGTGATCATCGGTGGTGGCGTGGGCGGGACGAGCGTCGCCTATCACCTCAGTGAAATGGGCGAACGGGACGTCCTACTGGTCGAACGAGACGAGCTGACCAGCGGTTCGACGTTCCATTCGGCAGGCCTGGTAGGGCAATTGCGGGCAGACCCGGCACTGACCCGTATGAACATGTACTCGGTCGACCTGTACCGGAAACTCCAGGCCGGCGAGCACGGCGTGGCGTGGACCGAGTCCGGCGGCATCAAGCTGGCATCCAGTCCCGAGCGGCTGCAGGAAATCCGCCACCAGATCAGCTGGGCACGCACGTATGGCCTGCCGTTACAGGAGATTTCCGTGCGCGAGGCGGCCGAGCTGTTCCCGCTGATCAGCACCGAGGGCGTAGTGGGCGCCGCTTACCTCGCGTCCGACGGGTACATCGATCCGTCGCAGCTGTGCAATGCCCTCGCGAACCTGGCCCGATCCAACGGGGTGCGAGTCGCCACGCGCACGAGGGTCGTCGGCATCGACATCGAAGCCGGTCGCATTCGTGGCGTGCGCACCGACCAGGGCGATGTCGCCTGCGAGATCGTGGTCAACTGCGGCGGGATGTTCGCCGCCGAGATCGGCCGGATGGCCGGCGTCCGAATCCCGCTAATCCCGATGTCGCACCAGTATCTCGTCACCGAGGCATTCCTGCCCCAGCGCGAGAATCCCCTGCCGACGCTCCGTGATCCGGACCTGCTTGTGTACTACCGCCAAGAGGTCAACGGGCTGGTCATGGGCGGCTACGAGCGCGACCCCGAACCGTGGACGGCCACCGAACGCAGTTACGACGCCGTGCCGGCCGACTTCAATGGGCGGCTGCTGCCGGAGAACTGGCAGCGATTCGAGCAGCTCGCGGAGAACTCGCAGGTTCGTGTTCCGGCGATGGCCGACGTCGGCGTGCGCATGATCGTCAACGGCCCCGAGGCATTCACCCCCGACAACGAGTTCTGCCTCGGCGAGACCGACGTCGCCGGATTCTTCGTCGCTGCCGGCTTCTGCGCGCATGGCATTGCCGGGGCGGGCGGTATCGGCAAGGTCGTCGCGGAGTGGATCGTCGAGGGCGAGCCCAGCCTGGACGTCTGGCACATGGACGTCAGCCGCTTCGGCCGCGACTACCGCTCGCCCCAGCGCACGCTGGAGCACACCGTCGAGAGCTACCAGCGCTACTACGACATCAGCTACCCGGGACGTCAGCGCGACGCCGGGCGACCGCTGCGCATGTCGCCCGCCTACCCGTGGCACGCCGCGAACGGCGCGTACTTCGGCGAGAAGGCCGGCTGGGAGCGCGTCGACTACTACGAGCCGAACGCGTTCCACGGCAACGGCGCACCGCGGCCGGACGGGTGGGCCGGGCGGTACTGGTCGCCGGCGATTGCCGCCGAGCATGCCGCGACGCGGCGAACGGCCGGCCTGTTCGACGAGTCCTCGTTCGCCAAGATCGAGGTGAGTGGCCCGGACGCCGCGACGCTGCTCGAGTGGGCATGCGACAACCGCGTCGCGCGTGGCATCGGCGATGTCACATACACGCAGGCGCTGAACCGGCACGGCGGCATTGAAGCTGACTTCACCGTCAACCGCGTCGCCGACGACGTCTTCTCCATCGTCACCGGCACGGCGTTCGGATCGCACGACATGGCCTGGCTGCGCAAGCAGGCCCGCCGTCGCGGCGCGGACGTGCGGATCGACGACGTGACCGGCCGCGACGTCTGCTACGCGCTGTGGGGGCCCCGGTCGCGGGAGATCCTGACCCGGCTGACTCCGGCGGATCTCGGAAACGAGGCATTCCGCTTCATGACCGCACAGCAGATCACCGTTGCGGACGTGCCGGTTCGCGCACTGCGCGTCACGTTCGTCGGCGAACTCGGCTGGGAGTTGTACGCGTCGTCGGAATACGGCGCCACGTTGTGGCGCAGCGTATGGGAAGCCGGCGAGGATCTCGGCCTGGTCGCCGGTGGCTACCGCGCCATCGACAGCATGCGGCTGGAAAAGGGCTACCGCGTATGGGGTTCTGACATAACCCCGGAGACCACGCCGTACGAGGCCGGGCTCGGTTTCTGCGTCAAGGTCGGCAAGGCAGGAGGCTTCGAGGGACGTGACGCGCTCGTCGCGTCCAAGGAACGCGGACCGGAGCGCCGGCTGTGCGCGATGACGCTGCACGACCCGCACTCGGTGGTGCTCGGTAACGAGCCGGTGCGGGTAGGCGATCGCGTCGCCGGGCGCGTGACGTCCGGCGGCTACGGCTACACCATCGACGCGTCCATCGCTTACGCGTACCTGCCCGTGGCCGACGCCGAGCCCGGCACGGGCGTGCGCGTCGACCTGTTCGGCGACTGGGTCGACGGCGTCGTGGTGGCCGAGCCACTGTTCGATCCGGCGGGTCTGCGCATCCGCGGCTGACAGCCCTACCGAAAAAGACTGCTCGACGTACCATTCCGCTGTGCAGCGAGTGCAGCCTCCCCGAATCGGCCTGACGACCTACCGCGAACACGCGTCGTGGGGCGTCTGGAGCGAGCCGGCCGACCTGCTGCCGGCCACCTATGCGGACGCGGTCCAGGCGGCCGGCGGCGTCGCGCTGCTGCTGCCGCCCGGGGCGCACGATCCGTCCGTATCAGCTGAATCCGCCCTCGACGGCGTGCACGGCTTGCTGCTCTCCGGCGGCACGGACCTGGATCCGGCCCGCTACGGCGCGTCCCGCAACGCGAACACCGGCAGTGCCCGCCCTGATCGAGACGCGTGGGAGCTGGCGCTGGCCCGGGTGGCTTTGGACCGAGGGCTGCCGATGCTCGGCGTGTGCCGCGGCATGCAGGTGCTCAACGTCGAGCTCGGCGGGACGCTCGTGCAGCACCTGCCCGAACGCGTCGGCAGCGACGCGCACAGCCCGACCGTCGGCGTGCACGGCCGGCACCGCGTCCGCTTCGCCGACGGCAGCCTGCTCGCCACGCTGCTCGGCACATCCGCTGAGGTCGCCACATACCACCACCAGGCCGTCGAGACGTTGGGGGCCGGGCTCGTGGCGACCGCGTGGGCAGACGACGGCGTGATCGAGGCGGCCGAACTGCCCGGCGGCGCATGGGTCGCCGTTGTGCAGTGGCATCCCGAGGTGCACGACCGCGATCCGCTGTTCGGCGCGTTCGTCGACGCGTGCGCCGCATGGCGAGCCGCCGCAGCGGGGAATGACGCCGCTCCCCCGCCGGAATCTCCACTTTTCGGCGATTCAGATGGCGATATCGGCGGGGAAGCGACCGCGCGGCGATCGAGAGCCTCGGAGACCGGGCAGCCCGGCGGCCGGACGGCCGAGGCCGCGTCGTGACGGACAATCTCGTGTCCGAGGGAAGCGTCGAGGCGTTGTGGGCCCGCGCCGTGTTCTCGCCGGTGCCGGTCCGGAACGCGTTCGAGGTCACCGTCGAACGGCTGGCGCAGGGCATCCAGCTGGGCGTCCTGGTGGGCGGTGACCGGCTGCCGCCCGAGCGCGAGCTGGCCGGCACGCTCGGCGTGAGCCGGGTGACGCTGCGCGAGGCGATCAAGGCACTGCGCGACGCGGGACTCGTCGAGTCACGACGCGGCCGGGGCGGCGGCACGTTCGTGGTGGCGCCCAAGACGCGCAGCCCGCGGCGGGCCGAGCAGATCGGCCGGTCGCTTCGGCACGTTCTCGACGACGCGCTCGACCTTCGCCGGATCATCGAACCGGGCGCCGCGGCACTCGCCGCGTCGCGCACGCTGACCGCCGCCGACCGCGCGACCCTGCACCGCTGCCTGGCGGACGCGACGCGCTGCTCGCCGGAGACGAGGCGGCTCGCCGATTCGCGCCTGCATATGGCGATCGCCGCCGCGGGCGGCAGCGCGTCGGTGACTGCAGCCGTCGCCGACGTGCAGTTACGCATGGACGAGCTGCTGCGCGCGATCCCGGTCATCCCGGCGAATATCGCGCACTCCGACCGCCAGCACGCCGCGATCGTGGACGCGATCCTGGCCGGTCAGGTCGAGCGGGCCCGCGTCGAGATGGAGGAGCACGTCGACGGAACCGCCGCCCTGCTTCGGGGTTTCCTGAGCTGAGTCGCCGGGCGCCTTCCCGAGGACGACTCGGAGAAGGTACGGTCGGCGGACCTTCCAACGAGAGGTGACGAGGCATGCCGAAACCTGCGCTGAGCGTCGACGAGCTCAGGGCCGGCGTCTCGGCCGGCTCGATCGACACCGTCATCCTCGCGATAACCGACATGCAGGGCCGCCTGCAGGGCAAGCGCTTCGCCGCCGAGCACTTCGTCGAGGACGTACTGGCGCACGGCACCGAGGGATGCAACTATCTGCTCGCCGTCGACGTCGAGATGAACACGGTCGGCGGGTACGCGATGTCCAGCTGGGACACCGGCTATGGCGACTTCGTCATGGCACCCGACCTGTCCACGCTTCGCCGGACGACCTGGCATCCGGGCACCGCCCTTGTCCTCGCCGACGTCGAGTGGGAGGACGGCACGGCCGTCGCACCGTCTCCGCGGCAGGTGCTGAAGCGGCAGGTCGATCGCCTCGCCGAGCACGGCTGGACCGCGTTCGTCGGCACGGAACTGGAGTTCATGCTCTTCGACGAGACCTACGAGTCGGCGTCGGCGAAGCGTTACGCCGGCCTCTCCCCGGCCAACCAGTACAACGGCGACTACTCGATTCTCGGGACGTCACGAGTCGAGCCGATCCTGCGGGCGATCCGGCACGGTATGCGCGATGCCGGCCTGAATGTCGAGTCGGCAAAGGGCGAATGCAACTTCGGCCAGCACGAGATCGCGTTCAAGTACGACGATGCCATCAGGACGTGCGACAACCACTCGGTGTACAAGACCGGCGCGAAGGAGATCGCCGCGCAGCAGGGTGCCGCACTGACGTTCATGGCCAAGTACGACGCGCACGAGGGCAACTCGTGCCACATCCACTTGTCGCTGCGGACGGCCGACGGCGATCCGGTCTTCGCGGGTGACCGCGACGGTGGCGTGTCGACCGTGTTCGAGCACTTCCTGGCAGGCCAGCTCGCCGCGCTGCGCGAGATGACTTACCTGTTCGCGCCGAACATCAACTCCTACAAGCGATATCAGCCCGACTCGTTTGCGCCGACGGCAGTGAAGTGGGGGCGCGACAACCGCACGTGCGCGCTGCGCGTGATCGGGCACGGGCCGAGCCTGCGCTTCGAGAACCGGGTGCCTGGCGGCGACGTCAACCCGTACCTTGCCGTCGCCGGCATGATCGCCGCCGGGCTGCACGGCATCGAGAACGAGCTCCCGCTCGAGGCGCCGTTCACCGGCAACGCCTACGCGGCCGATGCCGAGCAGGTGCCGCAGTTGCTCAGCGATGCTGCAACCCTGTTCCAGCACAGTGACCTCGCCCGCAAAGCATTCGGCGACGACGTCGTCGATCACTACGCCAACGCCGCTCGAGTCGAGCTGGCCGCGTTCAACGCCGCGGTGACCGACTGGGAACGCGTCCGTGGCTTCGAACGGATGTAACGATGCAGGTCATCAACCCGGCGACCGAGCAGGTCGTCACCACCGTCGAATCGCTTGACCTCGAGGAAACCGATGCGGCGATTGCCCGTTCCCGTAAGGCTTTCCCGGCCTGGCGGGCCGTCGCACCTGGGGATCGCGCACGAATGCTGCGCCGCTTCGCCGAGGCCGTCGACGCCGACCGCGAGCATCTGGCACAGCTCGAAGTCACGAACTCGGGACACACGATCACCAACGCGCGGTGGGAGGCCGGCAACGCGCGTGACGTCATCGCGTACTACTCGGCCGCGCCGGAACGCCTGATCGGCCAGCAGATCCCGGTCGCGGACGGCCTGGACGTCACGTTCCACGAACCACTGGGCGTCGTCGGGGTGATCGTCCCGTGGAACTTTCCGATGCCCATCGCGTCCTGGGGATTCGCCCCGGCGCTGGCGGCCGGCAACGCGGTCGTGCTCAAACCGGCGGAGCTGACGCCCTTGACCGCGCTGCGGCTGGCCGAGCTGGCGCGCGAAGCTGGCATCCCGCCGTACGTGTTCCAAGTGCTGCCCGGCAAGGGCAGCGTCATCGGCCAACGCTTCGTCGACCATGCAGATGTCGCGAAGATCGTCTTCACCGGCTCGACCGACGTGGGCCGCGAGATCATGGCCGGCTGCGCCCGGCAGATCAAGCCGGTGACGCTCGAACTCGGCGGCAAAAGCGCCAACGTCGTGTTCGCCGACGCTGACCTCGCGGCCGCTGCGGCAGGCGCGCCGTACGCCGCGTTCGACAACGCGGGTCAGGACTGCTGCGCGCGTTCGCGGATCCTCGTCGAGCGAAGCGCGTACGACCGGTTCATGGAGTTGTTCGAGGCGGCCGTCGCCGGGGTGGTCGTCACCGACCCGTCCGACGACAAGGCCGAGATGGGCCCGTTGATCAGCGCGGGGCACCGCGAACGTGTCGCCAGTTACGTCGGCGCCAATGTCGCGTTCCGGGGCAGCGCCCCAGCAGGCTCCGGCTACTGGTTCCCGCCGACCGTACTCACGCCGGACGACCCCGCGGATCGCGTCCTGCACGAAGAGATCTTCGGTCCGGTCGTGGCGGTCGTCCCGTTCGACGACGAGGCCGACGCGATCCGCATCGCCAACGACAGCGCGTTCGGGCTGTCCGGATCGATCTGGACGCGTGACGTCGGCAAGGCGATCCGGGTCAGCCGCGCCATCGAGTCCGGCAACCTCTCGGTGAACTCGAACTCGTCGGTGCGCTACTGGACGCCGTTCGGCGGATTCAAGTCGTCCGGACTCGGCCGCGAGCTCGGCCCGGACGCGCCGCTTGCCTTCACCGAAACCAAGAACGTCTTCATCTCGAACGCCTGAACCGCCGAAGCTGAGGAGCGCTGCAATGGGAGATCGTCTCGCCGAGAAGGTTGCGGTCGTCACCGGCGCGGGTAGCGGGATCGGCCTTGCCACGGCACGCCGCTTCGCTGTCGAGGGCGCGAAGGTGGTCTGCGCCGACATCGACGACGAGGCCGGCGCCAAGGCGGCGACCGAGATCGGCGGCCGGTACGTAAAGGTCGACGTGACGTCCGAACCCGAGGTGCGCGCGCTGTTCCAGGTTGCGGTCGACGAGTACGGCGGGCTCGACATCGCGTTCAACAACGCCGGGATCTCACCGCCGGACGACGACTCGATCCTCACGACGGACGTGGACGCGTGGCGGCGCGTGCAGGACGTCAACCTGACCTCGGTGTACCTGTGCTGCAAGTACGCCATCGAGCAGATGCGCGCGCACGGCGGCGGCTCGGTCATCAACACGGCGTCGTTCGTCGCGGTCCTGGGCTCGGCGACGTCGCAGATCTCCTATACCGCCAGCAAGGGCGGCGTCCTGTCGATGAGCCGCGAGCTCGGCGTCCAGTTCGCGCGCGAAGGCATCCGCGTCAATGCAGTGTGCCCTGGGCCGGTGAACACGCCGATGCTGCAAGAACTGTTCGCCAAGGACCCGGAGCGGGCGGCCCGCCGTCTCGTGCACGTGCCGATGGGACGCTTCGCCGAGGCCGACGAGATCGCGGCGGCCGTCACGTTCCTCGCCAGTGACGACGCGTCGTTCATCACGGCGTCGACGTTCCTCGTCGACGGCGGCATCAGCGCCGCATACGTGACGCCTCTCTAGTGTCCTGCGCCGGGAATCCGTTGAAGATATTGGTTGAGTCGTTCGAAGATCTGGTCGGCCACGGCGTAGCTGCTTGTCGTCTCCCGCTCGTCCCCGGCCACTCCAACACGGCCTTCGGCCGCCTAGTCCTCGCCACCGGGCCGCAGGCGCCACCATTCTCCGCACCACTAACCGCCAGTCAATTAGTGCCCGCGATCGGATCGTCAATGAGATGTTGAATTCCTGGCGCTGGACACCAGGCCGGCGAAGCCGGCGCCGAAGAAGTTGGGTGTCACGCACTGGTCGGGCCGGCTGCCGGCTGCACGGGTGAAGGGCGATGCGACGACGAATTGTGACGGGTTCGGGCAGTTGCATCCAGTGTTTAATGACGCGAGCCAAATGCAAACGACTGTTCGACGTAGTGTATGCAAGCCGGGAAGAATTCTGTAGTTTTGTAAATTGCATAACAAGCGCCACGCACGGATCGGGGCATCCAGACGTAGAGCCGCTCTTATCTGACAATTGACTCCAGAGCGGGGGGAGCCAACCATGGGACTGACCAGAGGCGGGTTACCCAGGTGGGCGGCCGTGGTCATTGCTGCAGCGCTCGTTACTGCGATCGCCGTAATCGCAACACCGGCGGAGGCCTCGCAACCTCAACTGACCCGGTACCCCTACCTCACCGACGTGGTTACCACCGGCGCGACACTGAACTGGGCGACGGATCAGTCTCAGACAACCGGATATGCCACCTATGGTGCGGTCGGCAGTGAAGCCTGCACCGCCCACCGGGCAAACGGTTCCAAGACGGCCATTACCGTGGGGGCAAGGGCTGAGTACCAGTGGAAGGCCAAGATCACCGCCCTGCTTCCGGGCACGATCTATTGCTACCGGCTGTGGCTTGGCCAGCTCAGCGGAGACCTCGTTGACCTGCTCGGCGACGATCCTTCGCCGCAGTTCTGGAGTCAGGTAGCAGCTGGTTCGGCGACTCCGTTCTCGTTCGCCGTGATCGGCGACTGGGGGTCGGTGGATGCCAACGGCCAGAATCCAAACCAGGCAAACCTCATGACCCGCATCGCTGCCAGCGGCGCGCGCTTCATGCTCGGCACAGGGGACACCGCATACAACAGCGGTAGCCAGACCAACTACGGCGACCTGTTCCAGACCGGCAGCACCGTCTTCGGCCCGACCTTCTACAAGAACGTCGGAGACGTAACCCCGATGTTCAACGCCCTGGGCAACCACGGGCGTACTGCGACGTTCTTGAACGTCTGGCCTCAGCCGACGGCCCCGGTGCTGTCGGGCGGGCGCTACCAGATGGAGACGTACTGCTGCCTGAACGGCACGGTCTCGGCCAACTACCCGTCGGCTTGGTACGCCTTCGACGCCGGCCCGACTCGGATCTACGTGCTGGATGCCACTTGGTCGAACGGAAACGTCGGCACGGCTGACATCTATAAGAACGACCACGATTACCACTGGTGCGAGACGTGCGCGGAGTACCAGTGGTTGGCGAGCGATCTGGCTGCGCATCCAGGCGCGATGAAGTTTGCGGTGCTGCATTTTCCGATGTACTCGGACAACGCCACCGAGACGACCGACCCTTGGATGCACGGGTCGGGCAGCGTCGCGCAATTGTTCGCCGCCAACGGTGTGAAGCTGGTCTTCAACGGCCATGCGCACATCTACGAGCGCAACCTCCCACAACCCGGCGAAGGCTTCGTGTCGTACGCGACCGGTGGCGGCGGTGCGAACTTGGAGCCGATCGGCGCCAAGGGATGTGGCTCCTATGACGCATTCGGCATCGGATGGAGCTACAGCAAGAACGCGGGGAGCAGGTGCGGGTTGGCAGTGGCGCCGACCTCGACAGCGCAGGTATCCCACTTCCTGTTGGTGACCGTCGCCGGTTCGCAAGTGACGGTCACACCGACCGATTCACTCGGTAACACGTTCGACCGACAGACCTACACCTTCTGAAGGCGGAACGGGCGCCGCCGGCCCGTGCGGCAGCGGCAGATGCCCGCGATGACAACGAGCGCATCAGCCTGGCGACCGGTCTCCGGCGATCCGCAGGCCGCGTCCGAGGTTCAGCTCGGCATGCATGCGCGGTGCCCCACCAAGCAACACCTGCAAGACATCAAGGCGTATGACCCCGAGGGCGCGCTGTTATAAGCCGAACGCGGCACGTAGGTCGGGCGCGGTCGCCGCGTTGCGCAACGTGCTGACGCCGGCGTTGTCTTCCAGCCATCTCGTGAGGCTGTAGTGGTTGAAGGTCGCGGTCACGGACTTTGCGGACACGCGCGGATCGATAATGACGAACGGGACCTTGTTGCCCTGGCTGCTGTCGTCTTCATCGAACGTAACGATGATGGTCAGCTTGCCGGATGTGTAGTCCGGACCGGCCATCACCTTCGGTATCCATGCCGCCAGCCAGTTGTCGGCGGTAGCCAGGCTGCAGTCGTGGGCGTCGTTGCACAGGTTCGGGGTGACCTCGCCGGTTACCGGAAGCGAACCGGAGTTGACGTCGTTCAGCAGGTTGCCGCTGCTGGTCGTGCCACTGGGGACGTCGTTAGCGGAGCAGCCGTTGCGTTCCGTGCTGTCGAGCCAATAGGGCCATGGCCCATGCCGCGGCGCGTAGCTTCCGGAGCCACCGGTCTGGCAGTTGGAGGTCATCGACTCCTGGTAGGCACGGGCGGTCTTGCCGGCTGCCAGCGTCTGCCCGAATACCGACGGTCCGGTCGGGATGCAGCCGGACTGGCCGACCGAGCAGTCGGACGTGACACCGAATGTGCTGCCGCCCCAAATCGCCAGGTAGTTCGGCAGGCTGGGATGGCCGATCGCAAAGTAACTCCCGGCCTGACCGTACGTCTTTGCCCAGGACGACAAGTGCGGCATCTGCGAGAGCGCCTCGGAGAGGCTGTGGTTCTCCCCGATGAACACCAGGACCTTGTGGCCGCCGCTGGCTGGGGCCGTCGAAGTCGTCGTCGGTTGCGTCGGGGTGCTGCTGGTCGGCGGTGCACCCGTCGAAGAGCCGGTCGGGGTAGGCGATGACGTGGCCGATGCGGTCGGGCTCTGGGTGCTGCATGTCGTGTTGTTGTGCAGTGTGTCGAGGTAGCTGCCGGAGCCACTCGCGGAGGCCCACTGGCTCGCCGACTCTACCGACGTGCCCTCGCCCCACTCGTTGAACGTGGTCACCAGCTTGAAGTCAGCTCTGGAGCAGTTCATGTCATTGACGTCGGTCGCCCAGCGCGTGAGGCTCCGGCTCAGGCGCGGGCTGGTCTCGTTGTACTTGTAGAACCCGGGCGAGATCGAAAACGAGTGCGCTCCCTGACTGTCCTCAGCCGACGCCGGCCCGTACTGGTGCCAGTTGGCGGGCTGCGAGGCGCAGGTTGCGTAGCCAGAGAACACCTTGAGCACAACATAGAAGTGCGTGGTTGCGGCGGCGTTTGCAGCCGCCCACCGGTCTGCGGTGCTGCAGTTGTCGCTGCCGTCGCCATATACGAACAAAGCTGGTTTGCCGGAAATCCACAGGTAATTCGGATCGGCGATGTAGTGCGAGGCGAGGTAATTGAGATCAGAGGTGATCTGCGTCGACGTCGGATTGGGCGAGCCCGTGACGCCACTGATGCTGTTGCCCTCGCCCTCGTAGTACGGCGCGATCTTCAGGCTGGTGCCATGCGCGGCGCTGAGAAGGCTGGGCAGCCTGACGTCCTCAATGCTGCCTTGCCCCCACCAACTGGACACGTCGAACTGGAACCCGCCGTATAGCAGGGCGTTGACGTGCTTGGCCATCACGTCGACCGATCCGTAATAACCCAGGGACGGGCTGTAATGGGTCGCCGGCGACACGCCGTTCTGGCTCCATGCCTCCGGGAACCAGGGGTAGGAGAACGCACCACGCGCAGGCAACGCCAACGACTGCTCCGGCGGCGAGGTGGTCGCCGTTGAGGCAGGCGTGGACGTGGGTGTGGTGGCGGGTGCTGTGGTGATCGTCAATTGGGCGGGGTGGTTTTGCGTGTTCTCATGGCTTGCGCACGACCACGCTCTGGTGCTGTCAGTCCTCCCGACGAACGCATACGTGCCATTGCCATTGATAGCGCGAGTCACGTCCGCGACCGCGTAGTGGTGTTCGCTGACCGGTCCAGTTTGTGCCAGCGGCGGGCTGGCGAAATCAGTCACCGGCGCATTTGCCCAGGTGATCGTCTTTTCAGACCACGCAGTCGATGTGGCCCACAGCTTGAGCCCTTTGCGGTTCGAGCTCCCGGCCCAGCATCTGAAGTCGGCGTGGCTGACGACCTGGCCAGTCGGAATTGCCACGTTGAACTTGTAGTAGCTGTATTTGGGCGGCCGGGCATCGGCCGCGACCCAACTCTCCGTCCCATGGTTGGTCTGGGCATGGGACGAGTCCGTATAGGCATCAGCTATAGCTGAAGTCGTGCTGTACGCGGTAGCAGACCGCTGGTGTATGACAAGCGCCGCCACAAATATGGAGGGCACCGCGACTGTTCCGAGCAGGACCGCCAACACCTTGCGCTTAGACAAATGCGAACCTCTCGCTGGTCAGCCACTATCAGCCGGTCCCCGAATGTTCGACGTCCCCACGCACGGCCACGAATTTCCGAACCCTACGCGACGCATGGTCTGGCCCGTGTGACCGCCCTATCGCTTTGCGCACTCGCACGGAGACGCGTTGGCAGAAGACGAGAATCGTCGGTCGCGCAGCGTGGACTAGCGTTCACTTAGCGCGGCAGATCATCTTCAGATCTTGCCCCGGTATGTTGCACTATGTTAGGTGTGGTCAAGCGGTTTCGTCAGTCAAATGACCTATCGCAGCGACTCGTTCGCGAGGTCGTTGAAATCGATGGATATGATCTTTAGTCGTGTCCAGTATTGGCCAAGTCGAAGTTTGGTCACGTCGTCATAGGGTTTAGTGCGCTGAAGAGCGCTGCCCCCTTCACGGGTATCAACCGCGACGAAGCGTGACCGTGCAGCGAGAGGGTCAAGGCCTGCCGGCTAGGTCCGCCGGCTGGTCGTAGGAGTAGTGCTTCCACTCCCACTGCCGAGACAGCTCGGCGAACCGGGCGACCTGCGCGGCAATGACCGCGTCCGCGCTGGCCTCGTCCAGGTCGCACCAGGCCACCTCGGTCCATGCGTCGCCAATGCAACGGACGACGCGGTCGTCGCGCTCGACCTGCCACTCCGACGCGTCCACTTCAGGGTGCCGGCGAAGCTGCTCGTCGAACGCGGCGAACAGCGCTCGTGGGTTCATGTCGGCTCGGCTACGAAGATGCAGAACGGATGCCCGGCGAGGTCGCCGTAGACGCGCAGCGGCTCCTCGGGATCGGCGGAGCGGTCGTACAGCAGGCGTGCGCCGAGAGCCAGTGCCCGCTGATGCTGGACGTCGAGGTCAGCTGCCGTCGGCACGCTCATGTCCAGGTGCAGTTGCTGCGGACGCGCGCCGCTCGGCCAAGTCGCCTCGGGCAGCTCCGCCACCTGCTGGAATGCCAACCGAGGCGTGCCGGCGGCGTCATGCAGCACGAGCCAGTCCTGACCACGCGGGTCCGGCTCGCCGCTGGGCGGAGGCTCGTCCCCGGACCGGTATCGCAATCCCAGCAATTGACGGTAGAACTCTGCGAGCGCTCGCGCGTCGGTGCAGTCCAAGACCACCTGCCGAAGCTTCGGGAACCCACGCTGCGACCCCACGGCAACCACCTCCGCTGGACAACAGGCCGGCATGCTCGCCCGCAGCCCAGCGAATCCTGCAGGTCGACGGTTCCCGGTTTGGGCGGTCGTGCTCCACCGGATAGTTCAACCGGCCTGACTCGCTTGGCCCGAGATCATCTGCCCATCAGAGAGTCTAGGGACCGGGCGGGCGCGGTGACGGTGGCAGCTCGTCCCCGTCGGCGGCATCTTCCTCGAGATTCGCCGGCCCGTGGGCACGCTCCAGCTCGCTGCTGATGCGTGCCAGCAGCGCGCGCTCCTCCGCGGAGACGGCGCCGAAGCCCAGCACGCCACCCGACGCCGACGCGATGGCGGTGGAGTAGGAGAGCAGCTCGCGGCGGCTCGCCTCGCGCTCCTCCGCGGGACGCGCTTGCAGGAACGCGCGAATCGCGCGAAGGGTTCGTTCGAAAAATCGCTCGGACGGCCGCGTCGTGAGCCATTCGGCAAGTTGCCGATCGGCCGGGGAGCCAGGCTCGACACCGCGCGCCCGCGCGGCTTCGACGATGAGTGCGCGCTCGCGGTCCGAGACACCCCCTTCTGCCCACGCCATCTGAACCAGGGGCACGAGATGGAGCAGCATCACCGTCTCGGGGGTGTAGCCGAGATCGCGCAGGTCCTGCAGGATCTCCTCGTCAGCCACGCCGGACTGTTCGCCGAGCCGCTGCAGCTCGGCTTCGGCCGCCGCGCGCCTGCGCAGCTTCTCGATGAGTTCCTGCTCGCGCTTGCGGAAGTACTCCTCCTCGAGCCCCCGCGCACGGTCGGCAAACGCGTCACGTTCGGTCACTCGCGCCCCCCGCGCCTGCGCACTGCCGGCGCCGGCGCCGATATGGAAGGTCACAGCCTATCAGCGGCGCTCGAGCCCGGATCGTCATCGTCGGAGACGGCCAAGGGCCCGCCACCAGCACCAGCACCAGCCGTCCGCGGTACGCGCGCGTGTGGCGCCGAGCTACTCGCACCCTAGCGGCTCGTTGCCTTCTTGTACCGCGACACCGAGAGCGGCACGAATACCGCGATGATCAAGGCGGTCCACAGCAGCGTGTAGACGACGGGATGGTCCAGCGACCAGTAGTCGCCCGACTTCGCGCCCTTGCCGTTGCCGAACAGGTCCCGGCAGGCCTCCGTCAGCGACGACACCGGGTTCCAGTTGGCAATCGTCTTCAACGGCCCCGGGAAGTTGTTGGTGGGCACGAACGTGTTCGCGATGAACGTCAACGGGAAGATCACCATGAACGCTGCATTGTTCACGACCTCGACGCTCGGCACGATCAGCCCGACCCACGCCATGATCCACGAGACCGCGTACGCGAACATCAGCAACAGCAGGAAGCCACCGATCGCCTCGAAGATCGAGGCACGGATACGCCATCCCACCGCGTAGCCGGTGAGGGACATGATGAATATGACCAGGACGTTGTTCGCGACGTCGCTGCCGGTCCGCCCGATCAACACCGCGGCGCGCGACATCGGCAGGGAACGGAAGCGGTCGATGATGCCCTTCTGCATGTCGTCGGCCAGGCCCGCGCCGGTAGTGGTGGACACGAAGATGACGGTCTGCGCGAAGATGCCCGGGATCAGGAACTCGCGGTAACTGGTGCCCGGGACGTCGATCGCGCTGCCGAACACGTACGCGAACAGCAGGATGAACATGATCGGCGACATCGTGGAGAAGACCAGCAGATCGGGCACTCGCTTGATCTTGATGAGGTTGCGCTTGGTGATCACCGCGCCGTCGGTGAAGGTCTTTGCCGCGCTCATCGCTTCGCCTCCTGCCCGCTGTCGGTTTCCTCCGACGCGTGACCGGTCAGGGTCAGGAAGACGTCGTCCAGAGTGGGACGACGCAACGCCACGTCGGACAGCTTGATCTCCTCGGCATCCAGGCGCCGCAATGTCTCCATCAGGACGGTCGCGCCGTTGGTGACCGGCGCGGTCAGTCGGCGCGAGTGGTCGTCGACGTCGATCGGGCTGTCGATCAGGCCGCTGAGCACGCTGTGCGCGGAGCCGAGATCGTCGGCGGACGCGAGGACGATCTCGATGCGCTCACCGCCGACCTGGGTCTTCAGCTCGTCCGCGGTGCCTTCCGCGATCGCCTTGCCGTGGTCAATGACCAGGATGTTGTTCGCCAGCTGATCGGCTTCCTCCATGTACTGCGTGGTGAGCAGCAGCGTGGTGCCGCCCTTGACCATCTCGGTGATCACGTCCCACATTTCCGTCCGGCTGCGTGGATCGAGGCCGGTCGTCGGCTCGTCCAGGAACAGCACCGGTGGCTGCGCAACCAGCGCGCCGGCGAGGTCGAGCCGCCTGCGCATGCCACCGGAGTATGTCTTGACCGGACGATCGCCCGCGTCGGCCAGCCGGAACTGGCCCAGCAGCTCGCGGGCGCGCTCCTTCGACGGCCTGCGGCCCAGCCCGTACAACCGACCGACCATGTCGAGGTTCTCGAAGCCGGTCAGGTACTCGTCGACAGCGGCGTACTGGCCGGACAGCCCGAGCTGGGCGCGCACCTTGCCCGGCTCCTTCGCCACGTCGAGGCCGGCTACCATCGCGCTACCCGCGTCCGGCTCGATGAGCGTGGTGAGTATTCGCACCGCGGTCGTCTTGCCCGCGCCGTTCGGGCCGAGCAGTCCGAGGATGGTGCCCTCGGGAACGGCGAAATCGAGACCGTCCAGCGCTCGCACCTTGCCGTAGGTCTTGACGAGCCCGCTGGCGCGGATCACATCGGTCATGAGCTCTGATTCCCCTTGTACGTCAGGAGCGGTGCTGACTGATCGATCATCCGTGACGGTTCGGCTCAAGCGTGCGGCGCCCGATCGGCGGCATGATGGACCCAGCTCAGATCACGCCGGCCCGTCGGGCGTGATCACCTGCAGTTCCCGCACCGCGAAAGGTGCGGGAACTGCAGGTGATCACCACTGTATCGGCGGGTCGGGCGTGCCAGGCCTGATCGAGTCGCCACTACCGGGATGATCGCCGATGGGTTCGCTCGGATGACGTGGTGAACTCGCGGACGAGCTGAGCGAGCCTCGCCGGCTGGTCCAAGGGAATGATCGTGTAGCTGTCGTCGACCTCGACCAGCTGCCCTTGGGGAAGCAGTTCGGCCAGGCGGCGACCGTGCTCGGGTGGCATCACGCGGTCCGCGCTCGCCCAAACGACGAGGGCGGGACGGTCGAAGCTCGGCAACGTCTCGGCCGCGTCGAGCAGCAGCCGCGGCTCGGCGGCAACCCCGCGCAGGACACGGACGGCGTCGCGGCGGATCTCTCGTTGCTTCAAGACCGGCTTCATCCATCGGGCGGTGGCGGCATCGCCGCGCATGGTCAGCCACCCGAACGCGATCGGTAGCCGCCGGACCATCCGCAGCCGCATCTGCTGCATGAACAGCCCGAACATGCCGGGCGAGAGCTTGCCGGTGAGCACGAGCGTCTTGCCGGTCAGCCCCGGCGGGAAGTTGTCGAACGCATCGCATGATGCGAGCACGACCCGTCCCACGCGTGCGGCGCCGTCGGCCATGATCAGTTGCACGAGCGCCCCGCCGGTGTCATTGCCGACGAGCGTGGCGTCGTGCAGATCGAGGCGGTCGAGGAACTCCGTGACCAGCCGAGCTATCGCGGCGAGCGACAAATCGGCGTCCGCGTGCATCGCGTGCCGGTGCGCGCCGAGCGGAAGCGTCGGTGCCACGCACCGATAGTCGGACGCGAGCTCGGTGATCAGCCCGTCCCAGAGCGAGGCGTCCATCATCAGCCCGTGCAGCAGCACGAGCACCGGCCCGTCACCGCCGGTGTCCTCGTAGTCGATGGTCCCCGCGGACAGCTCGATCTCCGTCACGCGCGTCCTCCTCAGCGCAGCGCGGCCGCGCGACGATCGGCGCGATAGACCAGATGCCGCAGCAGGAAGGACACCTCGGCCTCGACGGCCTGCTCGTGCCCACCCAGGAACGGCGCGTAGTGCCCGCCCTGCAGCCGGACGAGCTCGCCGCTGGGCGCACGCGTCGCAGCGCGCACGGCCGGCCCGGCGAGCGCCGACTGATCCTGGTCGCAGACGACGACGAGCAGCGGGCACTGCACACGGCGGGCGTGGCGGCCGGGTCGGTACCACCCGAGGAGCAACGCCGAACGGGCCGCCACTGCCTGTTGCCAGTCCGGGTACTGGTCAGAACGCAGCGCTCGGTCGGTGTCCTGGGCGTCCGGCGTCGTGAGCAACGCGACGGTCCCCGGCGGGCCGACGAGCGGCACCAGCAGCGGCCGGCGCCCGACGAGACCACCGAACACGTCGAGCACTCCCCTGCCGAGGAAGCGCAACATGGCCACCGGCTTCTGGTGACGGGTCGCGTTGCGGGCCGCGGCTGGACCGTCGGCGTTCGGTGTCTGCGCAATTGCCGCGGCAAGCTCCGGGTTGCGCGCCGCGACGCCGAAGATGTGACCGCCCGAGGCGGAGAAGCCCCAGACCGCCAGCCTGGCCGGGTCGACGCCGGGCAGCGTCCGGGCGAAGTCGATCGCGGCCTGCCAGTCGTCGAGCTGGTCCGTGATGTGCGCGACCTGGCGCGGCTGCCCGCCGCTCTCGCCCATGCGGCGGTAGTCGAAAGCGAGGACGCCGAACCCGGCATCGTTGAACCGCTCGGCGAACTGGTCGGTGCCCGGCTCTTTGGTCACCGCGAACCCGCCGGCCATGATCACGCAGCCGCCGTTGGTTCCCGGATAGTGCCACGCGGCGCACTCCGCATCGCCGCTGACGAATCGAACCTTCTGCCGCTCGACAGACACTCCGACCTCCGCAATGGACGTAGATTTGCTCCCCCAGAAAGTGAACCACGCGGTTCGCAAACTGTCCACCGAGTAGCGGCGCTATTCCGGGGCGGCCTCTTCGCGCTCCAGCGCGCGGACCAGGGCCTCGAAGGCGGCGTCGATTCCCACTGTGTCGCCACTCGTCCGCCACTCCATCAGGAAGCCGCGCATCACCGCCAAGATCATCTCGGCGACCTCGCGCTTGCGTTCGTCCGACCATTCCGGCGGGCACAGGGAGATCAGCGCCGGCCGGTAAGGCACCGATGCCTCCCGTCCGACATGCGCGTAGCGCTCGGGGTCGTACATCGCCAGGCCGATGGCTTGGTCGATCACCCGCAGGCCGGACTGCTCGTCCATCAGGATCGGCCACATCGCGCGTACCCGGGCGGCCAGCGTCTTGCGTCCGCGTCCCTTGCCGGCGGCGGCCAGCGCATTGCCGATTCGCCTCTCGCGCAGCGCGAGCATCGCCTGCCCGAGCAGGTCGTCGACCCCGTCGAAGTGGTAGAGCAGCACCTTGTGCGTAGTGCCGGCCGCCCGCGCAGCACGACGGAGCGAGAAGTCCACGAGGCCGTTGACCGCGAGATCGTTGGTGACCCGGTCGAGCAACTCGCGCCGCCTGGCCTCGCCGCGCGGCGATCCTGCCGATCGCCGGTAGCCTGCTTGCTCCTTCGGCCCTCCGGGCCTGCTGGCATCCACATCGACAGCATTCATGCTCAGACGTCCTCACCGAGTGACCGGATCGTCGGACCGGCCGGAACCGACCAGCAGGGTCGAGCACGATTCCTCCACGGGTACGACCCAGCGACTTCTACAGTGACAGACACCGAGCCGCTACGGCTGGGCGGATCGCCGAACCGGAGGTGAGCGCGGTGGACACACTTCGTCCGCTGACCAAGAACCTGTCGGCGCCCGATGAGACGATCTCGCTCGAGAAAGGGTCGGCGAGCACGGTCAGGATCGGAGAGCTCGTGGTCGGCCGTCTCGTGCTGGAGACCGGCTGGCGGTGGTCGACTCACGTGCGCCCGATCGCTGGGACGGCAAGCTGCCAGTTCCATCATGTGGGGCTCATCTTGTCCGGCGGCATGGACGGACGAATGGACGACGGCACCGAGTTCACGGTCCGGCCAGGCGACATCTTCGATGTCCCACCTGGGCACGACAACTGGGTCGTCGGCGACGAGCCGATGGTCGCCGTCGTCTGGGGTGGCTGGCGCGGATGGGGCAAGCCGCCGGTCGGTGAACGGATACTGACGACGATGCTGATGACGGACATCGCGGGGTCGACCGATTGCGCGTCCGCGCTGGGTGATGCCGCGTGGGATCAACTGCTCGATAGCCATCACAGGCTCGTCCGGGAGACGCTCGAACGTTATCGAGGAACCGAGATCGACACCGCCGGCGACGGCTTCCTGATGATGTTCGACGGCGCTGCGCGCGCGGTCCAGGCAGCGATCGACATCCGCGCGGCGGTCCGCGGCATCGGCCTCGACATCCGGGCAGGCGTCCACACCGCCGAGGTCGAGGTGGTCCCAGGGGGCATCAGAGGGCTGGCGGTCCACGAGACCGCTCGCATCATGGCTTTGGGAAACGGCGGAGAAATCCTGGTGTCCAGCACCACCCGCGAGCTGTCCACCGGCTCGGGCATCGCCTACGAGGATCGCGGACTTCGTCAGCTCAAAGGCATCCCGAATGCCAGGCAGGTCTTCGCGCTGGTCGACGCTTGAAGCGAATCGACCGTCCCCCCGTGCGCCGTCGCACGGCTATCGTGGCAAATCCGGTCGGATCCTCCCATCGTGCGACCCCGCCTCATCCCGGATACGCGCGGCGTTGTATCTGCACGGCGTCGTCGACCTCCTGCGCGGTATCACCCGTCTCTTCAGGAGGTCTGGACATGAACAAACGTGTACTCGCTGCGGCAGCCGCCGTCACCGTCGGCGTCGGTGTCGGCGTCACAGTGGTTGCGACCCCGGTCGGCGCGACGACGCCGACCTGTCGAGCATCGCAGTTGCGGCCCGTCTTCGACGGGCAGCAAGGCGCGGCCGGCACGGCCTATGATCTGTGGCACTTCGTCAACTTCGGGAACACCTGCCAGACGATCGGCTTCGTCGGGGCATTGAACTTCGGCTCGGACGGCCGTCAACTGCCGACCACGGTCCACTGGGTGGGCACGAAACACACCGTCACGCTGACTCATGGCCAGAGCGCGCATTGGCGCTTCTCGTTCGTGCAGCCGTCAATTCTCAACTGCGCTCCCGAAGCGGCGACGAACATGATCCTCACTCCGCCGAACAACAGCTCGCCGGTTCTTGCCGGTCGCGGTGAGAAGTCCTGCCACGGTGCCTTCAACGCCTCGCCGCTCGAGTTCGGCGTTTGACGGCTACGCCCGACGCGTCGTCCGAGCGGCGGGGGGCGATCAGGACGGTGAGGTCCGTGGCAGGCTGCTCTGGTGGCGAGCTTCACCGGCGAGAACCTGACCGGCTCCCGATTCGAGGACGTGTACCTGAGCGACGCCCGGTTCCACGACTCGACCTCACCAACGCGCGCTTTCACCTGGTCGATCTGACGGGGGCCGTGATCCGCGGCGCGGCGCTCGTGAACGTGGACATCACCGGCGACATCGAGAATGTGCGGGTCAACGGAGTCGACGTCGTGCCTCTGGTCGAGGCGGAACTCGACCGTCGCTACCCGGACCGCGTCAAGATGCGCCCGGCCGACGCCGAGGGTTTCCGCGATGCGTGGGACACCCTCGAGCCGCTGTGGCAGCAGACCGTCGAGCGGGCTCGCGGGATGGCCCCGAATCTGCTCCACGAGCGGGTCGACGAAGAGTGGTCCTTCATCGAGACGCTGCGCCATCTCGTCTTCGCCACGGACGCGTGGGTTAAGCGTGCGATCTTGGGGGAACCGTCGCCCTGGGACCCGCTCGATCTTCCCCACGACGAGATGCCCGACGAGCCCAGCGTCCCACGCGACCGGGACGCGCGGCCGTCGCTGGACGAGGTGCTCGCATTGCGCGCCGACCGCATGGCCACCGTGCGCCACGTGCTCGCCGATCTCACCGACGAGAAGCTGGCCGGCATGACCGAACCGGTCATCGAGCCGGGTTATCCGGAGCAGGAGAGCTTCGCGGTACGCCGCTGCCTGCAGGCCGTCCTCAACGAGGAGTGGCTGCACCGGCTCTACGCCGAACGGGACTTCGACGTGCTCGACTCCCGGTCGCTCTGATCCGCGAGGACGCGCACGACGCGGCTACGTCCGGTCCGCCCTCGCAGCGGCAGATCTGGGTGACGCTTGTCAGCGGCGCAGCGCGCCGAGTTGAACGAGCACGGACAGGTCATCGCGGATGGCCCAGCGTTCGGCTATCCGCCCGTCGACCACCGATAGGCGAATGCAACGTCCGCCAGGCGCGTCAGGCTGGGGTCATGCTCGGGCGAAGTTCGAGTAGCCCGTCTGGCAGGGTGTCGGCCCAGTCGGCAAGATCGTCCGTTACACGCACGAGTTCGGCGAAGGCGTACGGCTGACCGTCGTGATCAAGCCCTCCCGCCGACCAGGACTCGAACCGCCACTCCCGACTGCGTGCAGCGAACGTATCTACGACGTCGCGCACCTGGTCGGCGCTGTACCGACTCGCGACGACGCACAAGCGGCGAGGTAACCGCGGGCCGAGAATTCGTTCGACGAGGTCGACGTCACAGGCGGCGGCGATGAGCACGACCGCACCGCCAGACGTGCACCACCACTGGTCACGCACGATCGCCCCGCTCGCCCGCAACGACTGCAGTTCAGGTACGTGGTCCGAGGTCGCAACGGGGTCCCAGCCGCCAACGGGGGCCGCGCACGGCGGGACGAATTCGCGGTGACTCAAGGCTGGGTAAGTGACAGTGCCCTGGTCGTCGACGCGGACCGTCTCGTCCTGCCAGATCCCGGTCACTCGCACCCAGCCCGGGATGATGTTGTCATCCGATCCGAGATCCCTCGGTACGCCAGCGGGATCGAGCCCAACCAACCGGACAGAATAGCTCGACCTCCAGCCCGCCGGGTGAATCATCAGATCGCTGATACGCGCGAGGTCAAGCCACTCCCCGTCGTCGCACAACACATAGCGCCCCGACGCCGACACCCGGTCACCCGCCCTGACCACCAGATCCTGCGCCGACACTCCTCCATCCTCACCCCGCGCGCGTCTGGACGTCATCGCCCATATGGGCGATCTGGCACGGGCGCTACCCCAGCTGGTCGCGGCGGCGGGTCAGGTAGGCGGTCTCGGCGGTGTTGCCCGCCAGCTCGATGGCATTGTCGTAGGCCGCGCGTGACTGTTGGCTGCGGCCCAGCCGGCGCAGCAGGTCGGCGCGGGTCGCATGGTAGGCGTGATAGCCGGCCAACTTGTCCTCAAGACGGTCGACGGCCGCCAGTGCCACCTCCGGGCCGTCAAGCTCGGCGACCGCGATGGCCCGGTTGAGGGCGATGATCGGCGAGGGGTCGAGGCGGACGAGCTGGTCGTAGAGGGCGACGACCTGCGACCAGTCGGTGTCGCGTACGTCGCGGGCGGAGGTGTGCACGGCGTTGATCGCGGCGAGGATCTGGTAGCGACCCGGAGCCACCCCGGCGGCCAGGCGCTCGCGCACCAGCCGATGACCCTCGGCGATCAGCGCCGCGTCCCAGGCCCCACGGTCCTGCTCGTCGAGGGCGACCAGTTCGCCGCTCGTCGAAACCCGGGCGGTGCGGCGGGCCTCGGTGAGGAGCATCAGCGCCAGCAGCCCGGCCACCTCACCGTCCTCCGGCATGAGGGCACGGATCAGGCGAGTGAGCCGGATCGCCTCGGCGGTCAGGTCGTGACGTACCGGATCGGTATCGGGGCCCGTCGCCAGGTAGCCCTCGTTGAAGACGAGGTAGAGGACGGCGAGTACCCCGGAGACGCGTGCCGGGAGATCGTCCGCGGACGGCACCCGATAAGGGACGCGGGCCGCCTTGATCTTGGCCTTCGCGCGGGTGATCCGCTGCCCCATGGCGGTCTCCTGCACCAGGAAGGCACGGGCGATCTCGGGCACGGTCAGACCGCCGACCATGCGCAGCGTCAGCGCCACGCGGGTCTCCATCGCGAGCGCCGGGTGACAGCAGGTGAAGATCAGCCGGAGCCGCTCGTCGTCGATGGCGCCGAGAGGCTCGGGCGGGTCGTCGTCATACACCATCTGAGCCTCCTTGTGCTTGTCGTCGCGCTTGTTCTCGCGCCGGATCCGGTCGATGGCCTTGCGGTTTGCGGTCGTGGTCAGCCAGGCGCCGGGGTTGGGGGGCACGCCGTCGGCCGGCCACCGCTCGACCGCGGTCGCGAACGCCTCGGCCGCCGCCTCCTCGGCAATGTCGAGGTCACCGAAACGCCTGGTCAGGGCGGCGACCACCCGCGCTCACTCCTCGTGGTGGGCCCGGGTGATCGCCTCCCGGACGTTGACCGTGCTCACAGGAACGGCCGCACCTCGACCTTCCGGTTGCAGGCCTTCGACCCCTCGGTGGCGAGCTTGAGCGCCACGTCGAGGTCGGGGGCTTCGATGATCCAGAAGCCGTTGAGGTATTCCTTCGACTCCACGAAGGGCCCGTCGCTGAACACTGCCTCCCCATCCCGGTTGTCGATGACGGTGGCCGTGCTGGGCGACCCGAGGCCGCCGGCGAAGACCCAGTAACCCTCGGCCACGAGCCGGTCGTTGAACACGTTGATGGCCGCCATCTCGTCCGGGGTGGCGAGGCCGGGCTTGTCGTTGATCACGGAAACCAGGTACTGCATCTTGGATCATCTCCTGTGGTTGGGGACGCCCCTCGTGGGCGGCCGCTCATCCCTGCTACGAACACCTCTGCCCCGATCCGACGCCGCCTCCCGGATTTCGTTCAAGACTTCTGCTACGCCGGTTGAGAACGATCCGACTCGTCGAAGCCATCGCTGGACACCTGCGCCGGCCGTAGGTGCGGCCGGCGGCTTTCGCAGCGTTGCGCCGCACCTCGACCTTCCGATTGCAGGCCTTCGACCCCTCGGCGGCGAGCTTGAGCGCCACGCCGAGGTCGGAGGCCTCGATGATCCAGAAGTCGGCGAGGTACTTCTCGTTTCCAACGTGGGTGCGTCTTGGCCATACGCTGGAACCGGTCGGTCGTCTGGTGCATCACCTACGTCGCGTGCTTCAGTCGGTTGCATACTGCGGGCGCCCCGCCGGCCGATAGACCTGGATCGTTATGCCCTTCGGGAAGGCTCGCGATTCGACCAGGTCAAGTGCCATGTCCGGGCCGGTGTCGGGGAACAGCCGCGTGCCCTGACCGACGATCACGGGGCAGACGAGCAGGGTGATCTCGTCGACCAGCTGGTTGTCGAGGAGCCAGCGGACCAGGTTGCCGCTGCCGTGTACCTGCAGATCGCCTCCCGGCTTGGCTTTCAGCTCGCCGATGGCCGCCGCGAGGTCACCGGAGAGGACGGTCGTGTCCGCCCATTGCGGATCGGTGAGCGTGTTCGATGCGACGTACTTGGGCCGTGTGTTCAAGGCATCCGCGATGGGGCCGCTGCCCGGATCCATTACTCCCCAGTAGCCGGCGAAGAGCTCGTAGGTGCGCCGGCCGAACAGGAACGCGTCGGCGCGCTGGTACACCTGGTCGACGAACGTCATGGCCTCGCTGTCGAACAGTGGCCTGGCCCATCCGCCGCGCTCGAATCCGGGGTCGAGGTCCGGATGCCGCCCCCCGTTTCCCTGCATCACGCCGTCGACGGAGACCTGCGTGGTGGTCGTCAGTTTCATGATCGCGGTTCCCTTCTCCTTTGGGGGCGCCCCTCGTGGGCGGCCGCTCACCCCTGCCACGAACACCTCTGCCTCGATCCGACACCGCCTCCCGGACGTCTTTTCGAGGACTTTCTCCTACGCCGGTTGTGAGCGACCCAACAGCGCGACGGTTTCGGGGCGACTGCCGAAGAACCGTTCGACGACGCCGTTGGTCTGGTGTGAGCGGACCCGGGTGCGAACGTGCCGGAGCATCCGCTCATCCACCGGCACCGTCCGCCCCGGCTTCTGTGACCTGCTCATGACCGCCATCCTCCCCCGCACCCAACCTGGGACCCCTGACAGAAAGCCTGACTCGCTAGAAGTTGACATGATCGAACAAGTGTTCGACCATGGAGGGATGCTCGACCTCGCGACCAAGACGGTGCTCGAGGGTCCGGCCGCGAGGATGATGCCCGGCACCGGCCGGCGTGACGCTCCCCCGCTACCGGTGTCGCCGGCACTCGTCTCGCTGCTGCCGGGCGGGCTTCGACGCGGCAGCACCGTGAGCGTGACCGGGTCGGTGTCGTTGCTGCTCGCTCTGCTGGGTGAGGCCTCCGCCGAGGGTGCCTGGTGCGCGCTGGTCGGGTTGCCGCCGGTCAGTGCCGAATCGGCGAGCGAGTACGGGATCGAGCTGTCGCGGCTGGCTGTCGTACCGCATCCGGGCAAGGGCTGGAGCACGGCGGTCGGCGCTTTGCTCGATGCGGTCGACGTGGTGGCAACCCGTCCGCCCGGCCATGTCGTCCCGGGCGATGTGCGCCGCCTGGCTGCCCGGGCACGCACGCGCGACACGGTGCTGGTGCCCTTTCTCACCGGAGAGGCCGCCTGGCCGGGGGCGGACCTCCGGCTGCGCGTGCAGGACGGGCAGTGGTCGGGCATCGGCGAGGGCTACGGGCGGCTGCGTCAGCGGCGGGTCACCGTCAATGTCGAGGGGCGGGGACAGGCGGCGCGGCCACGTTCGGCGCAGTTGTGGCTGCCTAATGCTGGAGGCGGCATCGGAGCCACCGCCGCCGGGGACGACAGCACAGTGGTCGCGTTGCGGGCGGGATGAGCGGTGGCGCCCAGGATGATCGCGATCTGGTGTCCCGACTGGCCGGTCACCGCCGCCCGCGCCGACACCGCAGAGCTCGCCGCGCCCGCGCAGGCACCGGTCGCCGTCGTCACCGCCAACCGGGTCGTGGCTTGCTCGCACGAGGCGCGACTGGCCGGAGTGCGCCGTGGGCTGCGCCGCCGCGAGGCGCAGGCCCGCTGCCCCGAACTCGTCGTCCTGGCCCGCAACGAGGCTGCCGAAGCGCGCCTGTTCGAGCCGGTGGTGCAGGCCCTCGAGTCGATCGCACCGGGTGTCGAGGTCACCCGTCCGGGCCTGGCCGCGATCTCGGTACGCGGACCAACGCGCTACTTCGGCGACGAGACGGCTGTGCTGCACGCGCTGTCCCGGGCGGTCGGCGACACCGACCTTTCGGCGGCGCAAAGCAGCACCGCCACCGACCTGCTGATCGGGGTCGCCGACGGGTCGTTCGCCGCCGAGCAGGCCGCCCGACGCGGCGTCATCGTGCCCGCCGGGCAGTCGCCGGAATTCCTCGCCGACCTGCCGGTGAGCACGCTCGACCCGTCCGGCGACTCCCCGCTGATCGACCTGCTCAAGCGGCTCGGGCTGCGCACGCTCGGCGCGTTCGCCGCGCTGTCCGCGGGCGACGTCCACGCCCGGTTCGGGCCGCTGGGGGCATGGGCACATCGCCAGGCGGGCGGACGCGACGACCGCCCGGTGGCTGCCCGCCGCCCGCCGGCCGAGTTCGTCGCCACCCTCGACCTCGAACCGCCCGTCGACCGCGTCGACACGGTGGCGTTCTCGGCCCGGAGCGTCGCCGAGCAGTTCATCGGCGACCTCGCCAACCACGGACTGGCGTGCACCTGCCTGGAACTTCAGGTGCTCACGGAGAACGGTGAGGAGGCGGTGCGCCGCTGGCGGCATGCCGGGGTGCTGTCGACCGTCGACGTCGTCGACCGGATCCGCTGGCAGCTCGAAGGCTGGTTGCACGGCGGCGATCGCCGCCCGACCGGTGGCGTCACCCGGCTGCGGCTGTTACCGATCGAGACCGTCCCGCTCGGCGTGCACCAGCAGGCGTTGTGGGGCGGGTCAGGTGCCGACGACGAGCGGGCGCACCGGGCGCTGGCCCGGGTCCAGACGTTGCTCGGGCACGGTTCGGTGCTCACGCCGATGGTCGACGGCGGACGCGATCCGCTGCGACGCTCCCAGCTCGTGCCGTGGGGCGACGAACCGGTGCCGGCACGCTCGCCGGCACAACCCTGGCCCGGGCACCTGCCGGCCCCCGCCCCGTCGGTGCTGATCGACCCGCCCCGTCCGGTACAGGTGCTCGACGAAGCCGGCCGGCCGGTGACCGTCACCGAGCGAGGTGCCGTGCCGATGCCACCGACCCGGTTCGCATCAGGTGCCGACATGACCGCGATCCAGTTCTGGGCCGGGCCATGGCCGGTCGACGAGCGGTGGTGGAGTCCCGACTCGACCGGCCGGGTCGTCCGCTTCCAGCTCGTCGACGTGCACGGCCGCGCTTACCTCGTCGCGTACGAGATGACGAGCGGGCGATGGACGCTCGACGCGATCTACGACTAGGCCGCCACGCGGCTCAGCGCGGCGGCGAGGGCGGCGAGGCGGCGGCGGGTCTCGCGGCGAAACGCCAGCCGCGCGACGGGCTCCAGCGCCCAAGCCGCCCAGGACGGCTTGCAGCGAAACGTCATCGTGTACGTCACCGTCGAGCGGCCGTCCGGCAGCGGCGAGTGCCGGACCGATGCTGCCCACGAGGCGAAGAACGGCGGCCGTGACTCGAGCTTGATCGCCGCCAGCGTCGGACGCTCGAACGTCACATAACGAGTGCGGAACGAGTACCCGCCGAAACGGCGCCGGGCGACGCACACCGCGACCACGCCGCGGGCCGGCGGCTCGTCCGCCTCGGTGAACGCGCGGCGGAGCAGGGTGTCCCAGGTCAGCCGGCGGCGGTAGTCGTGCAGCAGGTCGAACGTGCGCTCGCAGCTTGCGGGCATCTCCTGCGACACGACGATGTGCACGGTCACGCCGCCCATCCTGCCGGGCCATCGCACGCGCGCCGAACCCGCGAGACGGCACCCAGCGCCGATACTTGCCGGCGATGGACTTCGCCACGCTCGCGCTGATCTCGCTGGTCGGCGTCCTCGGACCGCTGCTCGCGCTCCCCCGGCGATGGAACCTGCCGGTCGTGCTCGGCGAGCTGGTCGCCGGCATCGCGTTGGGGCGTACCGGGTTCGACGTTCTGCACGCCGGCAACGGCACGTTCACGTTCCTGGCCGACATCGGCTTCGCACTGATCATGTTCGTCGCCGGCTCACACGTACCGGTGCGCGACCCGAATCTGAGCGCCGGGCTACGGCTCGGCGTGCTGCGAGCGGTGGCCGTCGGCGCCGTCTCCGTCGTTCTGGCGATCGGCATCGCACACGGGTTCGGCACCGGGCACGCGGCGCTCTATGCGGTGCTGATCGCGTCGTCGTCGGCCGCGCTCGTCCTTCCGATCGTCGACTCACTGGGCCTGCACGGCGACGCGGTGCTGCAGATGCTGCCGCAGGTCGCGATCGCCGACACCGTGTGCATCGTCGCGCTGCCGCTTGCGATCGACCCGAAGCATGCCGGACGTGCCGCGCTCGGCTCGCTCGCCGTCCTGGCCTGCGCTGCGGTGCTCTTCGTCGTGCTCGGTTACCTGGAGCGCAGCGGGCTGCGTAAGCGAGTGCACAACATCTCCGAAGACCGCAAGTTCGCGCTGGAGCTTCGGATCAACCTGATGATCCTGTTCGCGCTCGCCGCGCTCGCGGTACGCACCCACGTGTCGATCATGCTGGCCGGGTTCTCCTTCGGCGTTGCGATGGCGGCGGTCGGTGAGCCGCGGCGCCTGGCCAGGCAGCTGTTCGCGCTGTCGGACGGCTTCCTCGGCCCGCTGTTCTTCATCTGGCTCGGCGCATCGCTCGACCTGCGCGCTCTCGGACGGCACTCGTCGTTCATCGCGCTCGGCGTCCTGCTCGGTGCGGCGGCGGTTGCCGCGCACGGCCTCATGCGCCTGACCGGGCAGCCGATCCGGGTCGGCGCGCTGGCGGCAGCGCAACTCGGCGTCCCGGTGGCCGCCGCGACCGTGGGCGCGCAACTGGGCCTGCTCGAGCCGGGCGAAGCTCCGGCTCTGCTGCTCGGCGCGCTGCTGACCGTGGCGGTGGCCGTCGTGTCGAGTGGGCTGCTGGCCCGGACGGCACGGCTCAGAGCCACTCCCCCGGATCGTCCATGATTCGGCGCACCTCGACCGGCGAGAATCGCGCCTCCGGGATCCGGGCAGCGATCTGCGTCGCACGCTCGATGCTGGCGCAGTCGACGAGGTAGTAGCCGGCGAGCATTTCCTTCGCCTCGGTGAACGGGCCGTCCGTCACGATCGCCTCACCACCGCTGACCCGTACGGTCCGGGCACCCGCCGTCGTGAGCCCCTCGGTGCTGATCAGTTCCCCGGACGCGCTGAGCTCGTCGAGCAACGCGCGGTGCCTGGACATGACCTCGTCGTCCTGGGACAGCGCGTCCCACGTCGTCTCGTTGCCGTAGATCATCAGCAGGTACTTCATCGCCTCGCCTCCGTCATCCGTCCATGCGAGGCTCTCATGGCCAGACGCAAGCCAACCGTCGAGAAGGAGCCATGCCGGTGCGGGTAGCCGTCTTCGCCGGATCCGCTGCGGGGCCCACCGCCCACCTCGACGCGGCAGCCGACTTTGCGCGCCGGCTCGCCGAGGCCGGGGTCGGGATCGTGTACGGCGGCGGCCGCGTCGGCGTGATGGGTGTCGTCGCCGATGCCGCGCTGGCCGCGGACGGCGAGGTGGTCGGCGTGATGCCGCAGCACCTCGTCGACCGCGAGATCGCGCATCGCGGCCTCACCCGCCTGGACGTGGTCGCGGACATGCACGCCCGCAAGGCGCGCATGACCGAGTTGGCGGACGCGTTCATCGCGCTGCCCGGCGGCCCCGGCACCCTCGACGAGACGTTCGAGGCATGGACCTGGGGACAGCTCGGCCTGCACGCCAAGCCCGTCGCCCTGCTCGACGTCGACGGCTTCTACCGGCCGTTGGTGGATCAGCTCCGCGTCATGGCCGCGGACGGCTATCTCGGACGGCCGCAGCTGGATGCCCTGGGCATCGTGGCCGACGCCGAGCAGTTCCTGCGCTTCGTCGAGGACTACGCGCATCCACCACGCGAGTGGCTCCCGGCTGTTGATGCGGTCGAGCCGTAGGCCGGTCTGTTGCGGCGGCGTCCGTTCGTCGTATCGATGAGCGGCACGTGAGGAGGTGAGACCGCTTTGGCAGACGTGACGCCCGAGGTCGAGGCGGCTCTCGCCCAGGCGTTCCGCGACGAGTGGGGGCGGGTCGTCGCCACGCTGATCCGGACCACCGGCAACTGGGACCTCGCCGAGGAGTGCGCCCAAGATGCCTTCGAGCAGGCGTTGCAGCGCTGGACGCACGACGGCATACCGAATCGACCGGGCGCGTGGCTCACCACCACGGCGCGCAACCGCGCCATCGACCGGCTGCGCCGCGAGGCCATCGGCGCTGCCAAGCTGCGGGAGGTCGCGATGTTGTCCGTGCCGGACGAGCCGCTCAGCGACGACAGCGGGGTCGGCGACGATCGCCTGCGGCTGATCTTCACCTGTTGCCACCCTGCCCTGGCGATGGACGCGCAGGTCGCGCTGACCCTGCGCACGCTGGCCGGGCTGACCACCGCCGAGATCGCCCGGGCGTTCCTGGTCTCCGAGCGGACGATGTCCAAGCGCCTGGTGCGCGCCAAGGAAAAGATCCGCCATGCGGGCATCCCGTACCGCGTCCCGCCGGCGCACCTGCTGCCCGAACGCACGACCGCCGTGCTGGCCGTGCTGTACCTGCTGTTCAACGAGGGCTACGCGGCGAGCGCCGGAGCCGACCTCGTGCGCAAGGATCTGTCCAGCGAGGCGATCCGCCTGGCGCGGACGCTCGCCCAGCTGATGCCCGACGAACCCGAGGCCGACGGCCTGCTCGCGCTGATGCTGCTGCACGACGCCCGGCGCGACGCGCGGGTCGACGCCGACGGGCAACTCGTGACACTCGAGCATCAGGACCGCGCTCGCTGGGACCGCGACGAGATCGACGAGGGGCTCGGCGTCCTCGACAAGGCGCTGCGGCGCGGACGCTCCGGCGCGTACCAGGTGCAGGCGGCCATCGCGGCCTGCCACGCGACGGCCGCGCGCGCGTCCGACACCGACTGGGCCGAAATCGCCGCGCTCTACGGCCGGCTGGCTGCGCTGGTGCCCTCGCCCGTCGTCGAACTGAACCGGGCCGTCGCGGTCGGGATGTCCGAGGGACCTGCGGCCGGCTTGGCGCTCGTGGATGCACTCGACGGATCCGGGAAGCTGGCCGGCTACTACCTGCTGCCGGCCACCCGGGCCGACCTGCTGCGCCGCCTCGGCCGGTTCGCCGGGGCCGCGGACGCCTATCGCGAAGCGCTCGACCTTGCGGCCACCGACACCGAGCGCAGCTACCTCGCCGAACGCCTGGCCGAGTCGGCCGCCGAGGCGTGACGCGTCGCCCGAAAAGGCGCTTGATCAACTCTGCTGGGGCTGCGTTGCAACGCACTTCCACCAGAGATGATCACGAACGAGCGCTGCTCGGAGCGCCCAGGCCGAACGGCCTGACGTCGGGTCCAGCGAGCCTCACGCTCAGCGCGTACTCGGCTCGTGCCGAAGCTCGGCGTCCAGCGCCGCGAGGTGATCGCGGGTGCCCTGCTCGCGCCAGCTGGGATCCTCGTGACCGTCCAGGTAGGCACCCTGCTCGGTGAGCACAAGCCGGGTGCCGTCGTCCTCGGGATGGAACTGCACCGTCGTCAGCGTCACGGTCATCAGATCCGCCTCGCGGAACAGCGACGAGGAGTAGACGATCCGCTCGCCGGGGACGATGTCTCGATACACGGTGTCGAAGGTCAAGGACTTGTCGCCGACGACCCCGTGCGTGACCTCACGTCCCCCGACGGAGAAGTCGAGTTCGTGTTGCGCCGTGCTGCCGGCGAACCAGCGGGCCTTCGCATCCGGGTCGGACCAGGCGGCGAACACCTCGGCCGGAGCCGCTGCATACACGCGCTCGAGCGTGAACGTGGCATGTGTTGCGGAACGATCGGTCATCGTGCACTCCTTCGTCGCTCTGTCGCACGGGGCTTCTCGGCGAGGTAGTCGCCGAGGCGATCGAGGCGGACCTCCCAAGCAGTGCGTTGCCGGTTGATCCAGCCCTCGGCCGACCGCAGCGCGTCTGCCTCGATCTGGCAGGTGCGAACGCGGCCGACCTTCTCCGACCGGATCAGTCCGCTCGCTTCTAGCACCTGCAGGTGTTGCAGCACCGCGGCCAGCGTCATCGGCAGTGGCTTGGCCAACTCACTCACCGAGGCCGGGCCGCGGACCAGTCGCTCGACGATGTCGCGTCGAGTCGGGTCGGCGAGCGCCTGGAAGACGTGATCCAACGCCGCCTGTTGGTTAAGCATGTACTTGACTATAGGCCGGCTAGCGTCGTCAGTCAAGTGACCGCTTAAGTATTGGTCACGCTCGCGGGCGCGCCGCCGGCCGGCGATACGGTCGTCGCCATGAACGGCAGCATGCTGAAGGTGCGAGACGCGTCGGCGGACGACGCCGAGGCGTGCGCGGCGATCTACGCGCCCTACGTCACCGACACCGCGATCTCCTTCGAGACCGAGCCGCCAAAGCCTGCCGAGATGGCCGAGCGCATCGCTGCCGCCGTGCGCACGCACGCGTGGATCGTGCTGGAAGACGCCGGCCGCGTCGTCGGCTACGCCTACGGCGGACCGTACAAGTCACGCGAGGCGTACCGATGGTCGTGCGAGGTCAGCGTCTACGTGGAGCGCGGCCGGCGGCGCACCGGCAGTGGCCGCGTGCTGTACGACGCGCTGCTCGCCCGTCTCGCCGAGCGCGGTTTCCGCACCGCCGTCGCGGGCATGACACTGCCGAACGACGCGAGCGAAGGCCTGCACCGCGCGATGGGATTCGAACCGATCGGCGTCTACCGCCGCATCGGATGGAAGCACGGCGCGTGGCACGACGTCGCCTGGACGCAGCGGACGATCGCCACCGGCGACGACCAGCCCGCCGAGCCGCGCTGACACGGCCCCGGCAGGTAGCGTCGCGAACGTGAACGCGCACCTGCTCGGCGTGTACGTGATCGTGGTGGCACTGGCGATGATCGCCCCCGGCCCGGACATGATGTTCGTGCTCGTAACCGGAGCTCGTGGCGGATCGCGCGCCGGATTCCTCGCTGCCTGCGGGGTTGCCTCCAGCGAGGTCGTCCACATCTCGCTCGCGGCCGCCGGCCTGTCGGCGTTGTTCGCCGCGGCGCCAACGGCGTTCACGATCCTGCGAGTTGCCGGTGCTGCCTACCTGCTCTACCTCGGTCTACAGGCGATCCGCAGCGCGCGCCGGGGCGGTGCGCTCTCCGCGGACCCGGACGGCCCGGTGCTGTCGGGTCGTCGCGCCTACCTTCGCGGTGCGCTGACGAACCTGGTCAATCCCAAGATGGCCACGTTCTCGATTGCGCTCCTACCGCAGTTCGTCGATCGCGGTGCGGGCGACGTCCCGTTGCAGTTCGCCGTGCTCGGGATGATCTTCATCGCGTTCGAGCTGCTCGTCGACGGCAGCGTCGGCCTCGCCGGCGGCCGGTTGAGCACGTGGATGTCACAGCGCCGGCGCGCCAGGCAGGGACTCGACGTCGCGTCCGGCACGGTCATGATCGCGCTGGCGGGACGCCTCGCGCTCGAACGCTGACTGGCTAGACAACGCAGAATTCGTTTCCTTCCGGGTCGGCCATCACGACGTGGTCGGGTTGGCCGTCCTGAGCCACCTCACCGATCACGGTGCCGCCGGAAGCCGTGAGGCGCTCTACCGCTACGGTCACCCGCGCCCATCGAAGGTCCCACGGCTGGGCGCGGCCGCCGCCGGCCTGGACGTCGATGTGCACACGGTTCTTCACGACCTTCGACTCCGGGACCTTGAGGAAGGAGATCCTCGGTCGCACCCCGTCGGGGTCGGTCAGCGCGGCGCCGTCGTCCCACTCCTCTTCGGGAACGCCGAAGCGGACGAACCACTCCTCCCACGTGTCGAATCCCGCAGGTGGCGGGGCCTCGACGTACCCCAGCGCCACGCTCCAGAAGTCGGCCAACCTGGCCGGATTCGCGCAATCGATCGTCAGCGTCCACTCGACAGCCATGAGGCCTCCCAACATCAGATGTGCAGTCCGCGTCGAAGCAAACCAGAGCCCTCGGACGTCGGTCGCGTTGTCGGTAGGTTCGCCTAGCGTCACCGCTGAGCCCACGACACGAATTGAGAGGACCAGCCATGACGGCCGCGCTACGAGGCTTCGCACGATCGGCTAGTGAGGTGGATCGCCTCGATGGGGCGCCGGTCGTGATGGCGCGCGACGCCGGCCAGTGGGAGGCGTGGCTGACCGATCATCACCAGGAGCCTGTCGGCGCGTGGCTGATGATTGCCAAGAAGAACACGGGCGCCACCACGGTCTCCCAACCCGAAGCGCTCGACGGCGCCTTGTGCTTCGGCTGGATCGACAGCGTCCGACGCTCACTGGACGCGACGTACTACCTGCAGCGGTACTCGCGGCGCCGGCGTGGCAGTGCCTGGTCGACGATCAACGGCAACCGAGCTGAGGCCCTCGCCGCGGCCGGACGCATGCACGAGGCCGGCTTGGCCGAGGTCGAGCGAGCGAAGGCAGCCGGCAGGTTCCAGACTTGACCGTGTCACCCCTGCGTCAACTTCCTGGCACATTTCGCGACGAGCCGCCATGCAGTGGAGACATCGGGCACGGCGCCCCCTAGATTGAGCGGCTGGGCGCCGGGGAGACGACTCGTCGATCCATCACAAGTGGAGGAATGCATGCGCAGACGCAGGATCACTGCGAAGACGATCACGGCGGGCGCAGTGCTCGCGGCCGCTCTGGCGGCTGTGCTCGTCGCCGCTCTGGCAGTGAGTCCGGCAACGGCCGGGCCGTCGGAGAAGACCGTCCCCAATACCAAGCCGCTGTGGACGGCGCGCGCGACCCATCTGGGCGGCGCGAGCGCATCAGCCCCGGTCAGTGCGCGGGTGTACCTCGCCCCGCGCGGCGGCCTCGCCGCGGTCAAAGAGGCTGCCGTCGCGATGGCCACGCCCGGCAGCGCCAGCTACCACCAGTTCCTGACCCCGGCGCAGTACCAGGCCCAGTTCGGCACCACCGACGCCACAGTTCACGCGGTGTCGTCCTACCTCACCTCGGCCGGCCTCGAGGTCACCGGAGTCGGCGCGAGCAATCGCTACGTCACGGTCAAGGGCACCGTGAGCGCAGCCGAGAAGGCGTTCGGTGCGCAGATCGAGCGGTACACCCACGACGGGCGCACCGTGCAGGCACCGGCCTCGCTGCTGAAGGTGCCTGGAGACATTGCCGCCTCCGTCCTCACCGTGTCCGGCCTCGACACCACGCCGAAGATCGTGAGGCCGGCGAGCGCTCCCCCGCCGGCCGGTTTCCGCAACGCTCATCCGTGCTCTAAGTATTACGGCGAGATCCTGGCGAGCCACCGGGCCGACGGCACGACCGCGCTGCCGCAGTTCAACGGGCAGACGCTGCCCTACGCGCCGTGTGGCTACACCGGCCCGCAGTTGCGGTCCGCCTACGAGGGCACCAGGAGCCTTGACGGCACCGGCGTCACCGTCGCGATCACCGACGCGTACGCGGCGCCGACGATCGCGTTCGACGCATCCAACTACGCCGAACGAAACGGCGACCGCACATACGCCGATGGGCAGCTCACCCAGACCGTGCCGCGCGCGTTCAGCCACGCTGGTCAGTGCGACGCTTCCGGCTGGTACGGCGAGGAGACGCTCGACGTCGAGGCCGTGCACGCCATGGCGCAGGGCGCGAATATCCACTACTACGCGTCCGCGAGTTGCTTCGACTCCGACTTCCTCGACACGCTGGGCAAGGTCGTCGACGACGGCGACGCTCAGCTCGTCACCAACTCGTGGGGCGACCTCGAGGCCAACGAGAGCCCGGACACCATCGCCGCGTACGGGGCCGTGTTCGCTCAGGGTGGCACCGAGGCCATGAGCTTCATGTTCTCCTCGGGCGACAACGGCGACGAGCTCGCGGCCTCGGGCACCAAGCAGGCGGATTACCCGACCTCGGACCCGTTGGTGACCAGCGTCGGCGGCACGTCCACGGCGATCGACCATTCCGGCAACCTGCAGTTCCAGACCGGCTGGGGCACCGAGAAGGCTAGCCTGTCGGCCGACGGCAGTAGCTGGACGTCGCCGGCGTTCCTGTACGGCGCAGGTGGCGGCACGTCGACCCTTTTCGACCGCCCGGCCTACCAAGATGGGGTGACGTCGAGCAGCCACCGGCAAGATCCGGACGTCGCGATGGACGCGGATCCGACCACGGGCATGCTCGTCGGCGAGACGCAGAAGTTCCCGAAGGGCGTCATCGCCTATGACGAGTACCGCATCGGCGGGACGAGCCTGGCTTCACCGCTGTTCGCGGGCATGACGGCGCTGTCGTTGCAGAACGTCGCAGGCCACAGCGCCGGCCTGCTCAACCCGGTGATCTACGCCCACGGCGGCGCGTTCACGGATGTTGCGGGTAGCCCGCCCGACGCCGGCAACGTCCGGGCCGACTTCGCCAACAGCGTCGATGCCTCAGGGGGCATCGTCTACTCGGTGCGCACCTTCAACCATGACAGCAGCCTGGAACTCAAGACTGGCTATGACCTGGTCACCGGCATCGGCGTGCCGAACACGGGATGGCTGACCGCGATCAGCTGACCGTCTGACCCGTGGCCCCTGCGCGGCGCACGCTCCGGCGTGTCCTGCCGCGCAGGCGAGCGCCGCGGGTCGGTTCGCCTCAGGTTGTCTGCTCGCGGTCGTGGCGTTTGTCGTTTCGGTCGATCTGGTTGATGACGCGCTTGAGCTGGGTGATCTCGTCGCGCAGGGCGGCGTTGCCGGCCTTGGTGAGGTTGACCCAGGTCCGGGCACGTTTGCCTTCGTAGCCTTTCTCGATGCTGATCAGGCCGGCGTTTTCGAGCACGGTGAGGTGCTGGGACAGGTTGCCTGCTGTCAGGTCCAGGTTGGTGCGCAGGTAGCCGAACTCGACTCGGCGTGCCTCATGAGCGATCGTGAGGATGCCCAGTCGAACGCGCTGGTGGACTACGTCGTCGAGTCCGTTGACGGGGTGGCCGGTCATGCCGCCTCGCGCCGCGCAGGCCGTTGCGCCGCGGCGAATCCGATCGCCGCGATGAGCAGCACGCTGCCGCGGATGATCTGGTGCGGCACGAAGCCCCATCGAGACGGACTGCTCATCGTCCAGCCGAAGTCGATCGGGACGAGCACAACGATCAGGTAGACGACGGCGACGACAAGCAAAGCCAGATTGCGCTCGACAGCGGCCAGCACGAGCAGTCCGAGGCCGACTGCGCAGGCGGGGGCGATGACCCGATACACGTCCATACCAGGAACGTGCCAGGCCAGGATGTCGTACTCGCCGACCAGCGGAGGCCTGTGGTCCGCCCACACCGACGCGGCGGTCACGGCCACCGCGAGAACGGTCCCGGCGATCACGTAAGGACGCACCCGAGTGCCGACCCCGCGCACTCTGGAGTGATGCACGTAGAACGCTGCGATCGCCACGTAGGCCAGGACGAGCGCGATCGGCCAGTAGACGAACGTGGCCGAGTTGTGCACAAGGCAGACCTGTGCGCCTCGACCGGCATCCGGCACCGCTCGGCAGACGGTGCGGACAGGATGTCCGGCGCGGGTTATCGGCACGGCCGCGAACGTGAGTATCGCGAAGACGAGCAAGGGAAACCAGGTCGCTCGCTGGGAGCGGCGCACCCGGCGCGCCAGGTCGCGCGACCGCGCGAGCTCGACCCGCGGGTTGCCGTCGTCAGAGACCTTCTGATTTGCCATGCCACTAGGTTTGCATAACAAATCGATTTGTGCCAGCGGCAAGTCCCGTCGCTGAGGCTCGCGCTACCTCGGCGGCGTCATCGCCGCCGCGTAGTCACTCCAGAAGAGCCGCACTCGTTTGAATCCATCCTGCGATCCTGCGGCGCACCACGCCGGTGTCCAGCGGTCGCGCCGACTGGACCCGTGGAGGATGATCGCGCCCCCGCTACCGGAGCGCCCTCTCGAGCGTGAGCAGGATCCGGGCTTGCTCGGCAGTCAGTGCCTTGCCCGTCTGGACGCTCAGCTGGCTCTCGAAGGCGTCGAGCTGCTTGTCACGCGCGATGGTTGTCTTCGCCTGCGACGCGGCGATCAGCTTGTCGTTGAGGCCGGACGCGACGTCGGCGCTGGTGGAGAACCTGCTCACGAGCGCCTCGAGCGACGCGTAGGTGACCTTGACGGTGAAGGTGGTCGAGCCGGAGCCGACGTTGCCCGCGACGTCCTCGGCCGTCGCGTTGTACGTGTGGCTGCCGAGGCCGAAGGAGTAGGCCGGCCCGTTGATGTCGGCGCAGGTCGTGGACGCGATCCCGGAGCCGGGGCTCGGGTCGTTGGCGGCGCAGTGGATCGCGATCGTCTGGTCGACGGTGTAGCTGCCGGCGTTGCCGGCGTAGGTTACGACCGGTGAGGTCGTGTCGACCTCGAGGCCGGCGATCGCGTCGTCCAGGGATGCGGTCGCGGCCTTGACCGCGTTGACGCCGTCGATGGTGTAGATCCGCACGCCGACCAGCGCCTCAGCGGCCTGGCGCGCCTGCTCCAGCCGCTGCCGGCTCTCGATGGTGAACGGAGTCAGGTCGATCGCCGCGGCCCTGGCGATCGCGTCGCGCATCTTCTCGCGCGCGGGAGCGCCGAGCACCGCGAAGAAGGAGTACTTCTCCGGGTTGCCGGGCAGACCCGACCACAGGTGACCGCCCGTGGTCCGGTTGAACGTCGCCGCGTCCGACGTGCCGTCCCAGTCGTAGATCGAGATCTTGCCCTTGTAGGACAGCAGCAGGTCCATCCAGTCCGCCGCAAAGTCCGCCTGCTTGCGCATGATGTCCGGGCTGTTCGCCAGGGCGTCGTTGGAACCGGTGCCCCAGGCCGGGATACGGCGCACCGGCGAGTTGCACACGTCGAGCGTGTTGCCGTTGGCCTGCGAGCGCAGGGTCCACGAGCACGAGCCGTAGGTCGGCCACTGGTGGGCCGGGTCGGCGGCGTCGGCCTCGGTCACCCGGCGGGTGGGCTGTGACGGGTCGTAGTTCGGGTTGGGCTCGAAGTCGCTGCGGATGTCCGACTCGCTGATCGAGATCTCGTCGGCGACGGTGAGCCCGAGGTCGATCTGCTGCTTGAGCTGCGCGATCGACGGGTACGCCCACGCGAGACGGCCCTGCATGCCGTAGCCGTCGATGTTGCCCGCGTCGTGGATGGGCCGGAGCATCTTGATCGTCTGGCTCATCTTCGGCTCGTACAGCTTGTCCGAGTCCTGGAAGTCGTTGAAGTAGAGCTTCCAGTGCACGCCGGCGTCGTCTGACCACTTGCGGGCCGACTCGAAGGCCTGCCGCACCCACGCCGATTCCGCGTACAAGCGCGCGTCCGGGTCGCCGTCGAGGTCGGGCCGCCGGAAGATGCGGCCCCACTGGCTGACCTGCGGGTCGTCCGCATTGCGGATCTGGCCGCTGTAGTCGTCCACGGCCTCGTTGACGACATCCCAGGACACGATGATGTCCGAGTAGCGCGCGTACTTGTCCACCATCAGGTGGATGTAATTGTCGAGCCGCTTGAGCATCGTCTGCGGACTGGCCCAGTCCGGGTTGGCCGCGTCGTAGACGAACCCGTCGCAGAAGAACCAGTTCGGCTGCTGGCCGCCGTGCCACGCGAAGACGTGCCCGCGCACGATCTTCTTCTGGTCCGCCGGCAGGTTGTTAGCCGCGTTGTACGCCTCGATCGCCTGCAGGATGCCCTCGGCCTGGTTCACGCCGGTCGTCGACTGCAGGACGATCTGCTCGTTGGCCTGCTCGATGGCGGCCGCCTTCTGCTGGTCGTCGAGCGTCGGGTCGGCGTTGATCTGCGCGACCGCGGCCACGTACGCCTGCCGCGAGAGGCTGTTCGTGCTGCTCGTGCCGACCTGGCTGTCGAGCTTGAGCTGGTTGGGCAGGCTGTTCGCGCGGTAGTGGTACAGCGCCTGCTGGCTGTTCCAGTTACCGAAGGTGCCCATCGTGAAGTCGCCCTGGTACGCCTGCCACAGCGACGGCAGGGAGAAGTCCACCGCAGACGCGCTGCCGCCCGTGATCGCGGTGAGCAAGAGCGCGCCCGCCACACCGGCGACGAGGGCACGTCTCGGAAATGCCTTCCTCACGGAAATACCTCCGATATGCGTGGTACCAGACTGCGCATCGTGCCTCAGCCTTGGCGATGCCGGAGCGACACTCTGGCCGGAGACATTACGACGGTCATCTACTTAAAGGCAACGGGCAGCTCCGCATCCAGCACAGCTAATGCCTTTCTTCATTGAAAAGCTCTCAGCTTGGCCTGGTGAAGCCGCCAATAACGTCATCCTTGAACTATCAGTGCCTCGTCATTTGCCTCATTGGCGTGCGGGTCTGTAGGCCAAGCCGAACCGGTTAGACGATGTTGAGCAGGGTGCCGGCGTGTTGGACGAGCTGGGCGTCCGAGCCGATGAGCAGTTCGGTGTGGGTCTCGGGGCCGCAGATGACGGTCACGCCGCTGAGTTCGGTCTCCCATGCGCTTTCGGGGTCGCTGAGGTGTTCCGCCTCGCCGGTTTCCGGGATCGGACGGCTGCTGCGGTAGAGGTTCAGCCGCGCGCCCGTGTCGGCGCGGTAGGCGAACACGGTCACTCCGATGCTGTCCAGCTCGCCCGTCGAGGCGCCGACCAGGTCCAGTCCGAGTGTCGACAGGTCGGGCGCCTGCTCGGCGGGCACCACGGTCCCGGGCAGCCGGTCGGCGCGGAACTGGCCACTGCGGCGGCCAGGGTTGATCGAGGTGCGGTCGCGTCGCCAGTGCTGTTCTGCCAGGGACACCACGTTACGACGCCGCCGTCTAGCGCGCGTCTAGCGCGACGAGAACGATCAGGGACGGCGGTCGCGAGGATGAGGTGTCGACGGTGATGCCTGGCGACCCAGGCTGGCTGCTCGGTTGCGGCCGAGGCGACGGCTACCCGGATCTTCTCGCGTGTGCCGGCTGGGGCCGTGTCGGCGATGCTCTCGGCGAGCTCCCGGCCTCGACGAGCCAGCGATACTTCCCGCCAGCAGGCTTCGCAGTCGAGCAGGTGCTCTTCGTAGCGGCGGTGTGCGCGGGCGCGCAGGCCGTCGAGGTAGGCCGCGGCGAGCTTGGCAGCAGTGGACCACCCGTCTCCGCCTGGTTTCCGAGCCCCCCTCCGCCCTCGTTGCTTCGTCGCCTGGGATTTCGGCGACGACATGATCACTAGCGTTCATGTCTGGGATAACCCGTCGGCAGTTGCAGATTTCTTCGTCGAACGCGTCCAGCCGCTGATCGACGCGGAAGGCCCGCCAGACTACAAACCAGTCCGACATGGGAACGCCGTCGCCGCGTACTTCCGGGCGACGCATAAGGCCAGTTCGTCAAGGTAGGCGACAATTGGTGACGCACTAGATAATTGACTGGCGTCAGGAAAGCGGCGCAGTTTGATCTTGGTGTGCTTGTGGTCGCGGACCGCCTGATGGGCGGGCTTAGCAGCCGCAGGCGTAGCGGCGCCAGGCGGTGTTGCTGCAGATACGAGCTATTCGACGACTGCCGCCTGAGGCAACGCCGGCGCGTGCGCGCGGGGGACGTAGTCCCGGTCCTCGGGAGTCCCGGCCGGGTGTTCATCGCTGGATCATCGCGCGTCGCCCGTGTTGGGGCGAGGTGCCAGTCGAGTGCGGCCGCGCGGGTCTGCGGGCGGCGACGCGTTCGACGATCCCGAGGGTGAAGCGCTCCTGCCGTTCGATTTCGAAGCCGACCGCGAGCGCTGTGTCGCGCGGTCGGCGCAGGAAGTGCTCGCTGGCCTGCGGCACAGTGACCCATTCCAAGGCTCGCTGCATGGCGCGGACCGGCCGGCTCGATCCCGCGACATGGTCGGCGAGCAGCAACAGCCCGCCGGCGCGCAGCACCCGCCACATCTCGGCGATCGCCTTCGGCTCGTCCGGGATGGCGCATAGCCCGTAGGTGCAGACCACCGTGTCGAAGGAGCCGCCCGGGAAGTCCAATGCGTGGGCGTCACCTTCACGCAGATCCACCTTGCGTCCGAGCTCGTCGGCGCGCCGCCGGGCGAGCTGGAGCATCGCCGGGCTGTACTCGACGCCGGTCAGCCGCACGTCGTCGGGGTAGTACGGCAGGTTCAGCCCGGTGCCGATCGCGACCTCGAGAACCTCGCCGGATGCCTGCCGACAGACCCACTGGCGGTTATCCCTGAACAGCCGGCGATCCCAGAACCCCATTTCCTTGTCGTACTTGTTCGCATGGCCGTCCCAGTAGCGCTGCCACCGCCTGGTCTTGTCCACTGCCGTGCCGTCGGGTCAGGACCCGCCGTGCGGGCGATGCCGATCGTGCATCCAGCGCCGAAGCCCCCACAGCCCGCCACCCATCATCGCGGCCATCACGACCACCATCACAGCGGCCGCGACTCCGCTCCCCATCATCTGTGCCACCCCTCTCGAAGGATCGGCCACGTAGCGGACGCGCAACCATGTCGTGAAATGCGCACGAGCGTGCCCGCTTCACCTTCGTGCTTACCGGACACGCCTACTACGATCAATGGCGGACCGCCACGACCGTGATTCGCCTACTCAGCCGCCTTGAGATAGGCGTCACGTGGGGTGCGGTCGGATGGTGCTATAGATCTGGCGGAAGCGGCCCACTTCGACGGCCAGCGCGCCGGCGTCGTCGATGGGGCCGCGGAACAGGTGCTCGTACTTGGGCGTGCCGAAGAACCGTTCGATGACGCCGTTGGTCTGCGGAGACTTGACCCGGGTGCGGACGTGCCGCAGCAGCGGATCGTCACCGGTGAACGCCTCGGCGAAGACACTGCCGCGGAAACCGGGGCCGTTGTCGGAGACGACCGCGATCGGCGGCCGGGACGGTGCGCAGCACTTCGCCGGTGGCCTCCTCGACCAGGTCGACCTCGCCGCAATCGGACCGCAGATCCTCCAGACCCAAGACCCGCTCGGCGTGCTCGACCGCAGCGATCAGGCAGGCCAGCGCGTCTTGTCCTCGCGCGGTCGGGGTGATCGTGGCGGCCAGGCAGTACTTGGTCGCGTAGTCGATCACCGCGCAGATCCGCCAGATCCCGTCGCTGCTGGTTTCGAACTCGGAGAAGTCGGTTTGCCAGACCCGATTCCGCTCGGCCGGCGGGTCGTGGAACACGCGCCGGCGGAGCACCGCCCAGGACTTGCGATCAGCCCGATAACCCCACCGGCAGCAACAGCCCGCGGCGGCGCAGCGCCCGCTCCACCGTCGAGGTCGACACCGCGTGGCCGTCCGCGCGCATCAGCGCGGCGATCTTGCGATGCCCCCACGCCGGCCACGCCCCGGCATACTTCGCCGACACCGCCTCGACACTGTCGACGACCGGCGCGGGCCACGGCCCCTTCACCGACTCGCCGTGGCGCAACCGAGCGAGCCGACGGCAGTAGCTGCCCGCGGAATGCCCGCCAAGCGGGCGAACCTCGAGACCGGCAGACCCGCTGCCGCGCTCAGGGCCTCGAGGTCTGCGAAGGGACCGCCTCGACATACTCGGCACCCTTCTGCCAGATCCGCAGCGGCACCGTCGCCGCGGCCAAGGCGAGCTTGATTCTATTGCCCAGGTGTGCCGCAAATCTTGTCGCGAGAGAGACTTGACAGTTCGAACGTTTGTTCGAAGAATGGGGCGATGGGCTGGCAGAACCCCCCGATCCCGTGGCGCGAGCTGGAGCGCAAGCTTTCCGGCCGTCCGGCACCGGAGCGACCACCGGGCGACGGCGGCGACTCGCCCGCTTGGTCGCGCAAACGTCCTGCCTACGAGCCTGCACCGGTGACCCCACTGCCCGGCCCGCACGTCCCCTACGCCGAGCTGCACGGCCACTCGTCGTTCAGTTTTCTCGACGGTGCGAGCTCGCCTGAGGAGATGGTCGAGGAGGCCGTCCACCTCGGTCTCGACGCGGTGGCGCTCACCGATCACGACGGGATGTACGGCGTCGTCCGGTTCGCCGAGGCCGCCAAGGCGAACGGCATGCCGACGATCTTCGGCGCCGAGCTTTCGCTGGACGTACCGATTCCGCGGACGCAGACCGAGCGCATGATCGCGGCCCGGGTGGGTACCCCCGATCCCCCGGGCCGGCACCTGCTCGTGCTGGCTCGCGACACGGAGGGTTACGCCAGCCTGTGCCGCGCCATCAGCGTCGCCCACCGGCGCGGTGGCAGCAAGGGGCGTCCCGTCTACGAGATCGACGAACTGACCGACGCGGCCGACGGTCACTGGCTGGTGCTCACCGGGTGCCGCAAGGGATCGGTCCGCGCGGCGCTCGATGAGGGCGGGCTCGACGCTGCCCGGGCGGCCCTGGCCGAGCTGGTCTACCGGTTCGGACGCGAGAACGTCGCCGTCGAGCTGACCCACGCTCTCGACCCGGTCGCCGACGAGCGCTACGACGCGCTGACCCAGCTTGCCGACGAGGCGGGCGTGCTGGCGATCGCCACGACGGCCGCGCACTACCACGCCCCGCCCCGTCGACCCCTTGCGACAGCGATGGCCGCCGTACGGGCACGCAGCAGCCTGGACGAGATGGACGGCTGGCTGCCCGCATGGGCCGGGCAGCACCTGCGGTCAGGTGCCGAGATGGCGGCACGCTTCGCCCGCTGGCCCGGCGTCGTCGAGAACGCCGCGCTGCTGGGTAAGGAGCTGGCGTTCCGGCTCGACCTCATCGCACCCAACCTGCCGCCGTTCCCGATCCCGGCCGGGTACGACGAGATGAGCTATCTGCGCAAGATCACCTACGACGGCGCCGCCGAGCGTTACGCGCACAGCAGCAAGCGCGACGAGGCGTTCGTCAAGATCGAGCATGAGCTGCAGATCATCGAGCAACTCAACTTCCCCGGCTACTTCCTGGTCGTCTGGGAGATCGCCAAGTTCTGCCGCGAAAACGGCATCCTCTGCCAGGGCCGCGGCTCGGCAGCCAACTCGGCGGTTTGCTACGCGCTGCAGATCACCGCGGTCGACGCCGTCGAGTTCGAGCTGATGTTCGAGCGGTTCCTCGCTCCCGAGCGGGGCGAGCCGCCAGACATCGACATCGACATCGAGTCCGACCGTCGCGAAGAGGTCATCCAGCACGTCTACCAGAAGCACGGACGCGACCATGCCGCGCAGGTCGCCAACGTGATCACCTACCGGCCGAAGTCGGCGATCCGCGACGTCGCGAAAGCTCTCGGCTACTCCACCGGCCAGCAGGACGCGTGGAGCAAGGAGATCGAGCAGGGCTACTACTGGACGCCGGACACGTTCGCCGCCGACTCGGCGGGGGGCGAACAGACAGCCGTCCCGCAAAGAGTCATCGAACTAACTAACGAACTGCAGAACGCGCCGAGGCATTTGGGCATCCACTCCGGCGGCATGGTGATCTGCGACCGGCCGATCGTCGAGGTCTGCCCGGTCGAGTGGGGCCGTATGCCGAATCGCACCGTGCTGCAGTGGGACAAGGACGACTGCGCGGCGATCGGCCTGGTCAAGTTCGACCTGCTGGGCCTGGGCATGCTTTCGGCGCTGCAGTACTGCTTCGAGATGATCCGCGAATGGCACGGCGCCAGCTATGACCTCGCCGCCATCCCGAAGGAGATGCCGTGCGTCTACGAGATGCTCGGACGTGCCGACAGCGTTGGGGTGTTCCAGGTCGAGTCCCGTGCCCAGATGGCCACCTTGCCGCGCCTGCGTCCGGAGAAGTTCTACGACCTGGCCATCGAGGTGGCGCTGATCCGGCCCGGGCCGATCCAGGGCGACTCGGTACACCCCTACATCCGGCGCAAGCGCGGCGATGAGAAGGCCACGTTCCCGCACGAGAGCCTGAAACCCGCTCTTGCCCGGACGCTGGGCATCCCGCTGTTCCAGGAACAGCTCATGCAGATCGCGGTGGACGCCGCCGGCTTCTCGCCCGCCGAGGCCGACAAGCTGCGCCGGGCCATGGGTTCCAAACGGGCTGTCGAACGCATCGACGCGCTGCGCGGGCGGCTCTACGACGGGATGGCCGCCAAGGGCATCATCGGCAAATTGGCCGACGAGATCTACGAGAAGATCCAGGCGTTCGCCTCGTTCGGCTTCGCCGAGAGCCATGCGATCAGCTTCGCGCTACTCGTCTACGCGTCGTCCTGGCTGAAGCTGCACTACCCCGCCGCCTTCTGCGCGGCACTGCTCAACGCCCAGCCGATGGGTTTCTACTCGCCGCAGTCACTGGTCCACGACGCCAAGCGGCACGGCATCGAGACCCGCAGGCCCGACCTCAACATCTCGGCGGCGGCAGCGACGCTGGAGACAGGCGACGGCCCGTCACAGTGCCCGTGCCTGCACGTCCCGCAGCCCGCAGTGCGGTTGGGGCTGGGCAGCGTCCGGACGATCGGCACCGAACTGGCAAAGAGCATCGTGGCCGAACGCGACGCGGGCGGGGCGTTCACCTCGATGGCCGACCTGTCGCGTCGCATCGGGCTCTCCGCTGATCAGGTCGAGGCGCTCGCCACGTCCGGGGCGTTCGACTGCTTCGGCGCCGACCGGCGTAACGCGCTGTGGGCCGCTGGGGCGGCGGCCGCAGCCCGGCCCGGGCAGCTCGATCTCACGACGTTCGACGAGTCGAACACGCCGGCGCTGCCCGCGATGACCGAGGCCGAGCAGCTGATCGCCGACATGTGGGCCACCGGCGTCACTCCGGACCGCTACCCCACCGCGCTGATCCGCGACCGCCTGGACGAGCTGGGCATCGTCTCCGCCGCCGGGCTGCGCGACCTAGGCGACCGCATCCGGGTCACCGTGGGCGGGGTCGTCACCCACCGGCAGCGGCCGTCCACCGCCCGGGGCGTCACGTTCCTCAACCTCGAGGACGAGACGGGCATGGTGAACGTCATCTGCGAGGCCACTGTGTGGGCGCGGCACCGCCGGGTGGCTCGCCAGGCCGGCGGACTGCTCGTCCGGGGCATGCTCGAACGCACCGACGGCGTCATCAACGTCCTGGCCGAGCACATCGAGCGGCTGCCCCTCGGGCTGCACACCAAATCGCGGGACTTCCGATGACTGACCTTCGGTGGCATCTTGCCGACGAGGAACGCGACGGGCAGCCGGCGCTGTTCGGCGTCGATGGGCTGTCCGGTCCCGAGCGCGGCACCGGACGCATGTCCGGCATGGAGTTCCTGCACGTGACGGCCAAGCGCATCCTGAACCAGGTTCCCGTGCAGTCGCGCATGCCCTTCCGCTGGACGATCAACGTGTACCGGGGCTGCAGCCACGCCTGCGCATACTGCTTGGCCGGCGACACACCGATCCTGCTCGCCAACGGGCGCAGCAAGCCGCTCGCGAACATCAAGGTGGGCGAACGCATCTACGGCACCGTCCGCCGCGGACGCGAGCGCCACTACGTCCCGACCGCAGTGCTCGCCCACTGGCAGACCACCGAGGCAGCGTTCCGGGTCGAGCTGGCCAATGGCACGACGCTCGTGGCGAGCGGCAACCACCGGTTCCTCACCGCTCGCGGCTGGCGCTACGTGGCCGCCGAGGGCAGGCGAGCACATCTGGCCGTCGACGATCGCCTTGCCGGAGCGGGCGGATTCGACGACACCCATGCGGCTGACGACCCGCTGCGCGTCAAGTCCGTGACGCCGCTCGGCGTCGAGCTGCCGATGTACGACATCACCACCGGCACCGGCGACTTCATCGCGAACGGAGTGGTCAGCCACAACTGTTTCGCCCGCCCGACCCACGAGTACCTCGGCCTGAACTCGGGCGAGGACTTCGACCGCAAGATCGTCGTCAAGATCAACGCCGTCGAGAAGGTCCGCGCCGAGCTCGCCGATCCGAAGTGGACGGGCGAGGGCGTGGCGATGGGCACGAACACCGATCCGTACCAGCGCTGCGAGGGCAAGTACCGGCTCACGCGCGGCGTGATCGAGGCGCTCGCCGAGCACGCCAACCCGTTCTCCATCCTCACCAAGTCCGCGCTGGTCACGCGCGACCTCGACATCCTGACCGAGGCGGCACAGCGCGCCGACGTCGTGGTGAACTTCTCGATCGGCACGCTGGACGAGCGGGTCTGGCGGGCAACCGAACCAGGCACGCCGCATCCGCGGCGCCGCGTCGAGGCAATGCGAAGGCTGACCGAGGCAGGCGTCAGCACGGGTGCGCTCATCGCGCCGGTGCTGCCCGGCCTGTCCGACGATCCGAGTCAGCTCGCCGCCGTCGCCGAGGCAATCCGCGACGCCGGTGGGCGGATCATCGGAACGCTGCCGCTACACCTGCGCCCCGGCGTCCGCGAGCACTTCCTGAGCTGGCTTTCGAGCTACGACCCCGGCCTGCACGCCGACTACCTGCGCCGTTACGCGACGAGCGACTACGCGCCGGCACGCTATGCCGACCGAATCCGGTCGCTGGTCGACGCCCGAAACGTCGCCGGTTAGCGGCTCGCGGCGGCGAACCCTTCCGATCGCCGCTCTCGCTGGCTAGCGTGATCGGCAAGATGCCGCCCACGACGCCGGCACGGCGCACCAACTGGATCGAGGTGTTCAAGTGAAGATTGCGGACATACTTCGATACAAAGGCACGTCAGTCGTGACGATCACGCCAGGTGAGTCGGTCCGCGATCTACTCGCCCGGCTGGCAGAGCACAATGTCGGCGCGCTGGTCGTCATCGACGACGACCGCGTCGTCGGCATCATCTCCGAGCGCGACATCGTCCGGCAGTTCCACGAGCGGGGCGAGAACGTCCTCGCGGCGACGGTCTCCGACCTGATGACGTCTGCCGTCATCAGTTGCGGGCCGGACGACTCGGTCGACGACATCGGCGCCACCATGACCGAGTTGCGCATCAGGCACATGCCGGTGCTCGCCGCCGGAAAGCTGGCCGGCATCGTCACCATCGGCGATGTCGTCGCCGGGCGCATCCGGCAGCTCGAGCAGGATCGCGGGCAGCTCGAGCAGTACATCACCCACGGCGGCTAGGCCGCCCGGACAGTCCTCGCCCGCGCGCGGCGAGGCGAATTCAAGCCGAAATTGGGCCACAGCCAGCCGTACTCGGCGTGGCGGTACGAGCGCTGCTTGCATTTATCCGTCAGAATGGGATGAGGCCCCTCCATGTATGAGATGGAGGGGCCTCATTCGGTCGCGCCGCGCCGCCTGCCGATTGCTCGGCCTGCGCGCCTTGCGCTCCCAGTCACCGGCCTCGGGCACCCTCCCCGAACGACCAGTCGCCTGGCCCTCGCGGAGTCCGGAGTTGCCCCCGAAACGGTGTCCGCTGCTAGTGACAGGACGTAGTTCTACTGACTATTCGCAGCCCGCACAAGGGCTTTCCGCAAGGTACTTCAAGTTAATTTCAGCTATCAACAGGGTGTCCACAGGACGCAGGCTGTTATCCCCCGAGGCCGGCACTTGTCCACCCGTCATCCACATCCCGATCCACAGACCGGCTCATCGGGACGGACCGCGCGGCGCTGCGAATTGCCGCAGCGTCCCGGTGCCGAAATCGACCTGCTCCCATTCGATTCCGAGCTCGAAAACCGCAATGCCGCTCGTCGGGTATTTCTGCGCCAGTTCCTGCCGAGCAGACGGTTCTCCGCGGCGATCGTCGAGCACGCTCGCCAGCTCGGCGATCGACGGGTTGTGCCCGACCAGCGCGAGCGTCCAGGCGTCGGGCGGCGACTCGCGGACGACGCGCAGCAGGTCGCTCAGCGTGTTGTCGTACACGCGCTCGTCGACAACAGCCTTGGCGACCGGGCCGAGCTCGGCCCCGGCGAGCTGCCACGTCTGCGATGCGCGCCGCGCGGGCGACACGACGACGCGGTCCGGCAGCAGGTTCCGCTCGGCCAGCCAGCGGCCGACCGCCGCGGCGTCGACCAGGCCCCGTTCGGCGAGCGGGCGCTCGGCGTCGATGCCGCCCTGGGCGGCCTTGGCGTGCCGGATCAGTACGAGTCGTCGCGGAGTCGATGTAGTCACGACGCCAAGTCTGCTACCGCGGCTTCGGCATCGGCACCCGGCGGAGCTCGGCCAGGAACGCGTCGATCGCCGGGCGGCGCGGGCCGACGCCGGCAGCCCGCGTCGCCGCGAAGATGGTCCGTTTGAGCTGCGGCCGCCGCAGCGGCGTGACGTCGACCTCGCGCGGGACGTGCCGCAACCCGAGGCCGGGGATCAGCGCGACACCGAGGCCGGCAGCGACCAGGTCGAGAAGCAGCCCGAAGTCGAGTGCGCGGTGCCGGATGTCGGGCTCGAATCCTGCATCGCGGCAGGCCTGCAGGGTGGACGTTCCGCACGGCGTCCCGGCAGGGCTGGCGACCCATTGCGCATCAGCGAGGTCGGCGAGGCGCCCGGTCGGCGCGTCCCCGCCGCGGGGCGTGACGAGATGCAGGTGGTCGGTGGCGAGGCGATGCCGCTCGACGCCGTCCGGCGGACGCCACGGCACGTGGTCGTACTCCTGGACGATTACCACGTCGAGCGCCGCGGCGCGCAGATCGACCAGCCCCGCGACGTCCTCGATCTCGGTGATCCGGACGTCGAGCTCGGCGTGCCGGCGCCGGGCCCTGGCCGCCGCTGGGGCGGCGAGAACGCTTGCCGCCGACGGGAACGAGCCGACTCGCACCACGCCGACGACGCTGCCGCGCGCTGCGGCCAGGCCGGCCTCGGCGCCTTCGAGCGCGCGGAGCACGACCTCGGCGTGCTGCACGAGCGTCGTCCCGGCCTGGGTGAGGACGACGCCCCGCCCGGCGCGTTCGAGCAGATCGCAACCCGCCTCACGCTCGAGCTGCGCCAGTTGCTGCGACACGGCCGACGGCGTGACGTGCAGTGTCGCTGCGGCCGCAGTGACGCTGCCGCGCAGGCTGACCTCGTGCAGTACGCGCAGCCGTCGCGCATCCAGATCCATGAAGCAACGCTACAAGATATATCTAGAAATATGAACTGGACGTTCAGTGTCCGCGCCGGGACCGTGGACGCTGTGCAGCCGTCACACCGCGCCCTCGCCGTCCTGGTCACGTGCATCTGGGGCATCAACTTCGTCGTGATCGACGAGGGACTGCGTGACGTGCCGCCGCTGTTGCTCACCGCGCTGCGCTTCGTCGCGTGCGCGGTGCCGCTGGTGTTCTTCGTCCCGCGGCCGACCTCGAAGCTGCGGTACGTGATCGGCTACGGCGTCACGCTCGGCGTCGTCAAGTTCGGGCTGCTGTTCACGGCAATGGCCAACGGGATGCCGGCCGGCCTGGCGTCGCTCGTCCTGCAACTGCAGGCGCTGTTCTCGCTCGCGCTCGCCGCCCTGCTCATCGGCGAGCGACCGACCGGCGCGCAGGCCGCCGGCGCCGTCGTCGCGACTGCGGGCCTGGGCCTGCTGGTGAGCGGAAGCACCGGCGGGCACGTCGCGATCGGCGGGCTGCTGATGACGGTCGGCGCCGCCGCGGCATGGGGCCTGGCCAACGTGATCACCCGGGCGAGCGGCGAGAAGCGGCCGCTGTCGATGCTGGTGTGGTCGAGCCTGGTGCCGCCGATCCCACTGCTCGGCCTGTCGACAGTCGTCGACGGGCCGGCGGACGTCCGACATGCGCTGAGCCACCTGACGCTGCGCGCGCTGCTCGCCATCGGCTATCTGGCCTACGTCTCGACGTTCTTCGGCTTCGGTGTGTGGAATCGGCTGATCGGCCTGCACTCGGTGAGCAGGATCGCCCCGTTCAGCCTCCTCGTGCCAGTGTTCGGGCTGGCCGCGTCCTGGTTAGTGCTGGACGAGGCCGTCACCTGGCGGTTGGCCGGATGTGCCGTCCTCGTCCTAGTCGGCCTCGGCCTCGTCGTCCGCAAGCCGCGCACTGTTCACCGGTCCGCGCCTTCCGGGCCGGCCGGGTTGGTGGCAGGGTCGAGGGATCATCCCGAGGGAGAGGAAGACGGCCATGCCCGAACGCTCGTCGTTCGCACCGGGAACCCCGTCGTGGGTCGATCTGTCGACGACTGACCCGGATGCTGCGCGCGACTTCTACGGTCCGCTGCTCGGTTGGGAGTACGTCATCGACCCCAGCGAGGAGACCGGCCACTACGCCACAGCCACGGTCGGCGGCAAGAACGTCGCCGGCGTGAACGGCATGTCGATCACCGAGCAGCCACCTGCCTGGACGACGTACTTCGCCACCGACGACGCGCAGAAGCTGTCCGAGTTGGTCACCGAGAACGGTGGCGCCATCGCGCTGGGCCCGATGCAGGTCGGCCCGTCCGGCACGATGCTCATCTGGCAGGACCCGTCCGGGGCATTCGCCGGCGCCTGGCAGGCGGGCGACATGAAGGGCGCGCAGCTCGTCCAGGAGCCCGGCGCGATCGCCTGGAACGAGCTCAACACCCGCGATCTCGCCGGTGCGATCGCCTTCTATACCGCGATCCTGCCGGTCACCGCGCACGATATGAGCGACGGCGACTTCCACTACCAGACGCTCCAGGTCGACGGTGCCGACGTCGCCGGCATGTGGGAGATGAACGCAGACGTTCCGCCGGACGTCCCGCCCAACTGGGGCGTGTACTTCACGGTTGCCGACACCGACGCGTCCGTCACCCAAGCAACCGACCTGGGCGCATCAGTGGTTATGCCGGCCAAGGACTCGCCGTACGGCCGCCTCGCCGGGCTGCGCGACCCGCAGGGCGCGGCCTTCTACATCATCGGGATGGCGTTCGAGAACCAGTGACGCGCGCCGATTGAGCAACCGGCGGCGGTCCTACGCCGCCACCGGTCGCGCGCTCGGAAGCCCTAGCGGGATACCGCGTCCAGCGGGGTGAGCCTGTTGCGCGGTCCGGCGCGCAGGACGTTCGAGGGCAGCTCCTTGCCGACGGCGAGCTGGGCGAACGACGCGGCGTCGAGCAGGGCCTCGATGTCGATGCCCGTCGCGATGCCCATGTCCTCGACCATCGCGACGACCTCCTCGGTGGCGATGTTGCCCGTCGCGCCCGGCGCATAGGGGCACCCGCCCAGACCGCCGACGCTGGCGTCGAAGTTCGTGACGCCGAGCTGCAAGGCGGCGTAGAGGTTCGCGAGGCCGGTGCCTCGGGTGTTGTGCAGATGCAGGGCGAGCGGCAGGTCGCCGAAGGTATCCCGGGTGCGCTCGACGAGCTCGACGACCCGGGCCGGCGTGGCCATCCCGGTCGTGTCGCCATAGGTCAGCGAATCGGCCCCGGCGTCGACCGCCGCCTTGGCGACCTCGATCACCCGCTCGACCGGCACGTCACCCTCGTAGGGGCAACCCCATGCGGTGGAGACGATGACCTCGAGCGTGCCGTCACCGTCGTGCACCGACGCGACGACGTCGGAGATCTCGGCCAGCGACTCGTCCGTCGTGCGGTTGATGTTCCTGCGGTTGTGCGTGTCGGACGCCGACACGACGACCTCGATCTCGGTGAAGCCGGCTGCAAGTGCTCGTGCGGCACCTCGCAGGTTCGGCACGAGGGCGGAGTACCGCACCGACGGCTCGCGGCGGATCCGGCTCCACACCGCGTCGGCGTCGGCCATCTGCGGGATCGCGGCGGGATGCACGAATGACACGGTTTCGATCCGGGATACGCCGGTACGAGACAGTGCGTTGATCAGTGCGACCTTCGCGTCCGTCGGGATGGGGTCTTCGTTCTGCAGCCCGTCTCGCGGGCCGACTTCGCGGATGGTAATCGCGGCGGGCATACGCCCCACGGGGGTCATGGCGACACCGTACTTCCCAGCGTGTGACGCCGCGATTCGAGCGCTACCGGGCGGGCCGGGGCCTACTGCGTGTGCGGGTAGCCGCCCGGCCCACCTTCGGGCCCACCTTGGGGATAACCGCCTTGCGGGTAGCCGCCGGGCGGCGGGTACTGGGCTCCCCCGTAGGCCTGCCGGGCTCGGCGGTCACTGTCCTGCTCGATGAGCCGGTTGAGGATCTGCTGGACCTGGTCGGACTTCGGGATGTAGCTCAGCGTCTCCTGACCGTGCTCGCCGGCGGACTCGATGGTGATCGTGCCTGCCTTGACGATGCGGTCCCACAACGACTGCGAGAAGGCGACGTCGTTGATTCGTTGCAGTGAGATGTCGCGGCCGACATGGCGCAGCACGCCGCGGCGGATCAGCACCCGGTGCGTGGTGAACACGTAGTGCGTCGTGCGCCAGCTGATCCACGGCCCGAACGTCAGTACGCACAGCAGCAGGAACCCGATCACGATGATGGCGATGAGAAGCGGCCCGTGCGCGCCGCCGGACGGCAGGAACGCGATAGCGACCCCGGCCGCCCCGCAGACCACGATGAACCAGAACGTCGCGGGGACGAGCGTGATCCAGTGTGGGTGCAGGTGCTCGACGACCTGCTCGTCGTCGGCGAGGACTTTCTCCGGATACGACACGGCAGCCTCCCAGCGTCGCCACACGCGTCCCTGGTGGAAACGCTGTCGCAACGCTATCCGGTCCGGACGGCTGACGCAGCGACCTACCGCAGATGTCGAACGTCACCCGCGGCGACGAGGCGCTGGCGCCCGTCGTCGGTGGTGAGCACGAGCCGGCCGTCAGCGTCGACGCCCGTCGCCCGGCCCTCGTAAGAGTCGCCGTCCGTGCCCGAAACGACGACATCGCGCCCGATCGTGGCGCACCGGTCCCGGTAGTCACCGGCCAGCCCGCTGACCTCGGCGTCGCCGCCGGCAGCGTCCCACTGCATATATCTCGCACCAAGCGCGACCAGGATCGCGACGAGCAGCTCAGTGCGGTCCGGCGGTAGCGCGCCGCCCTCGATCGCGAGCGACGTCGCGGTGTCGACGGGCAGTTCGTCGGCCGTCGTCGTGACGTTCAGGCCGACTCCGAGGACCGCTGCGTCGCCCACGACCTGGGCGAGGATGCCGGCCGCCTTGCGCCGCGCGGCGCCCAGCAGCACATCGTTCGGCCACTTCAGCGCGGCGTCCAGGCCGGTCAGCTCGGCGACGGCATCTCGCACGGCGACGCCTGTGAGCAGCGGCAGCCATCCCCACAGCGACGCCGACGCGGACGGCCGCAGCAGGACGGAGAACGTCAACCCGGCGCGCGGCGGCGAGGCCCATCGGCGGTCCAGGCGTCCCCGGCCGGTGCGCTGATACTCCGCGACGAGCACAGCGCCGGCCGGCCGGGTCGGCGCGGCATGGATCAGGTCGGCGTTGGTCGACTCCGTCGCGTCGACGATCTCGATGCCGGACCACGGCCGGCCGAGCGCGGACTCCAGCCGACCGCGATCGAGAGCGAGCCGGACGTGGCTGGTCATGACTGCCAGCGTAGGGAGTACCCGGGGCGAAGCGTCAGGCGATGCTGGCGCGCCCGACACTGAAGCCAGGACGGATGTCGCCGCGCGGCGTCGAGATGGCCAGCCGGTCGGCCAGCGTGCTGCGCTTGGCGATCGCGGCGAAGTAGGACGTGCGGTTGGCCACCTGGCGTCCGGCCTTCTTCTTCGGTGGCGCTACCGCCCACGGGTCGAGCTGGGAGTTCATGCCGTCCTTGAGCAGCCGCAGCGCCTCGGCCCGCATCTGCGAGACACGCGACTCCGTCACGCCGAGTTCCACAGCGATGTCACTCATCTGCCGCTGCTCGAAGAAGTAAGAGGTCACGACGAAGCGCAGCCGCTCAGGGAGCTCGGCGATCGCGTCGTGCAGGTAACCGAGCTGCTCGCGCTGCATGATCAGCGCTTCTGGCCCGGGCGCCTGCTCGGCCAGCAGCTCGGCGCCGGTCTCCGGGGCGAAGCCTTGCAGGCTGAGCACACTGGCGCGGGCGACGTCGGTCTGCACAGCGTCCAGCTCGCCGAGCGTTATGCCGAGCGCCGCGGCGACGTCGGCAGCCTTGGGAGTGTGGCCGAGCGCGGCGGCCAGTGATGCCTGCACGGACGCGACCTCGCGGGCGCGACCCCGCACCGACCGTGCGGCCCAGTCCATGCCGCGCAGCTCGTCGAGCAGGGAGCCACGGATGCGGATCGCGGCGAAGCGCGCGAACGGTACGCCTCGTTCCGGTTCGTAACTCTGTGCGCTGACGACCAGCGCCATCATTCCTGCGGACGTCAGAACGTCGCGGCCGACATGCGCGGGGACCTTGGCCAGAACCTCCCGCACGAGGTAGCCGACCAGAGGTAGGTTCTCTTCGACCAGTTCGGTCACTGTGCGGTGTGCATCGGCCACGCTGAGTGTACGGGCGGGCTGAGCCATGAGAGACCTCCGGGTCGTAATGGCCCGCCGGTGGTTCTGCCCACCGGCGGAAGTTCACGTTCCCCGAAGACACCGCGACTCGTGAAGTAAGCGTGAGACGTGCGCCTGAAAGTGAAGGTAGACGTGCACGCAGAGTCAGGGGTGGGCCAGAAGTCCTGAATACGGGGGACCCGCTCAAGTCGTAAGCGGCGGATTTCGAGCGCTTCGGTCGATTCAGTCGCTCGGTAGCGCTCAGATTCGGCTCGCCCGCGCCGATGTTTCAAGGGTCAGGAGCGAGTTTCTCGGAAACGGGGCGGCGGGCGTGAACAACGAGGTCAGCGGATTCCCGGAGTTGGCAAGTCTGCTCTGGCGCGAGCGAGCCCACCGCGAACGAGTTCTTTACAGGATCGTTCAGGAGCAACTCGTCCTCGCGGCCGGACGCACTCGCTGGCTGGTCCAGGCCGGTCAGGAGGTCGAGGAAGCCCTTGCCGACCTCCGCCACGGCGAGGTCGTTCGGGCAGCGGTCGCCGGCTCACTCGCTGCGCGACTCGGCCTGCCGGCGAGCGTGACTCTCGTACAGCTCGCCGACTCGGCACCCGGACCGTGGGACGAGATCTTGCGCGGGCATTGCGAGTCACTGCGCGAACTCGGCATCGAGATCGACGAGGCAACCAGCGAGAGCCGGCGGCTCCTCGTCGAGGTGGCCAGCGTCCGCGAACCGTGGCCCTGGCTCGCGAGGCTTCGCAGGTCGAGTTTCGTGCCCTTGACCGGCTAGGCCTACCTCGTCCGACTTGTCACGCCTGCGCTGGCTGCTCGCGCGCGGGCGGTATGACAAGTCCGAGGATGCCAGCCCCATGGCATAGGCTCGCAAGCCATGGCAGCAGAGCCGGCTCCGCGTGGCCTCGACCCGCACTCGACAGCGGGCAAGCTGGCCGATCTCGAACGACGCTACGACGAGGCCGTCCACGCCGGTTCCGAGCGTGCCGTCGAGAAGCAACACGCCAAGGGCAAGAAGACCGCACGCGAGCGGGTCGCCATCTTGCTCGACGAGGACTCGTTCATCGAGCTCGACGAGTTCGCGCGGCATCGCTCGTCCACGTTCGGCATGGATCGCAACCGGCCGTTCGGCGACGGCGTCGTCACCGGCTACGGGACGGTCGACGGGCGTCCGGTATGCGTGTTTAGCCAGGACGTCACTGTATTCGGCGGCAGCCTCGGCGAGGTGTACGGCGAGAAGATCGTCAAGGTGCTGGACTTCGCCCTGCGCAACGGCTGCCCGGTCATCGGCATCAACGAGGGCGGCGGCGCACGGATCCAGGAGGGCGTCGTCTCGCTGGGCCTGTACGGCGAAATCTTCTACCGCAATGTGCAGGCCTCGGGCGTGATCCCGCAGATCTCGCTAATCATGGGTGCTGCCGCGGGCGGGCACGTCTACTCGCCGGCGCTGACCGACTTCGTCGTGATGGTCGACAAGACCTCGCAGATGTTCATCACCGGCCCGGACGTCGTCAAGACGGTCACCGGCGAGGACGTCACTCTGGAAGAACTGGGTGGAGCTCGGACTCATAACACGGACAGCGGGGTCGCGCACTACCTCGCCGCTGACGAGGACGACGCGATCAACTACGTCAAGGCCCTGCTGTCCTACCTGCCGAGCAACAACCTCGACCCCGCGCCGGTCTACGACACCGACGTCGAGGACGACGTCCACGAGGACGACGCGTTTCTGGACACGATCATCCCGGACTCGGCCAACCAGCCGTACGACATGCACCAGATCATCGAGCACGTGCTCGACGACAGCGAGTTCCTCGAAGTGCACGCCCTGTTCGCGCCGAACATCGTGGTCGGCTTCGGCCGGATCGAGGGTCGCCCAGTGGGCATGGTCGGCAACCAGCCAATGCACTTCGCCGGTTGCCTCGACATCGACGCGTCGGAGAAGGCGGCCCGCTTCGTCCGTACCTGCGACGCGTTCAACATCCCGATCGTCACCTTCGTCGACGTGCCCGGCTTCCTGCCCGGCGTCGACCAGGAGCACAACGGCATCATCCGCCACGGCGCCAAGCTGATCTATGCCTACGCCGAGGCCACCGTCCCCAAGATCACCATCGTCACCCGCAAGGCATTCGGCGGCGCGTACGACGTGATGGGCTCCAAGCATTTGGGCGCTGACATGAACGTCGCGTGGCCGACGGCGCAGATCGCCGTCATGGGCGCGCAGGGCGCGGCGAACATCCTGTACCGGCGCGAGCTCGCGGCCGCCGCCGATCCCGAGACGCTGCGCGCGAAGGTCGTCGCCGACTACGAGGACACGCTCGTCAACCCGTACATCGCCGCCGAACGCGGATACATCGACTCGGTCATCGCGCCGTCGCACACGCGCTCGTACGTGATCCGGTCACTGCGCATGTTGCGCAACAAGCGGCAGTCGCCACCACCGAAGAAGCACGGCAACATCCCGCTATGACTGAGCACCTGCGCATCGTGCACGGCTCGCCGACCACGGAGGAGCTCGCCGCGATCACCGCGATCGTCACAGCCGCGGCCGGTACCTCCGGCGAGTCCGAGCTCACCGCCGAGCGGCCGAGGCCGGGCCGGTGGAACGACCCGGCCTACGCGCAGCGCGGCCATTGGACAGTGGGCCCCGGAGGCTGGCGCGCAGCTGCCCAGCGCGGCTAGGCGCAGTGCAGCTCGGCGCCGGCCCAGTCGGCGTTGTCGTGACCGTTTCCGTCGCCGGCATCGCCCACCTGCAGCGTCAGCGTGTGCGCGCCGGAGACGTCGGCCGCCAGGTGCTGTGCGGCCTGCGTGCCGGTCATGACACCGGTGCTCGCGACGACGTTGCCGTCGGCGAGAACGGTGAACGTCACGGTCCCCCGTCCGCCGGCGAGGTCATCGATGCCGACATCGCTCGCGAACGATGAGCAGGTGCCGCCGAGGTCGATCACCACGCTGCTGACGGAGTTCGTGCCGAGACCCTTCGCGTAAGGGACGCCGCGGATCGCGAGCGGCGTACCGTCGCCCAAACCGCTGCCGCCGACGTTCGTGTCACGCTCGACCGGGCCGAAACCGTTCGTGGCAGAGACGAACGGCAGGTCGCTGACCCACAGGTCACCGGTCCGGCGCACCACGACGTTCGTCGTCGCGCCGGTGCTGCCCGCCTTGCCGTCCTGCGTGTAAGTCGCCGCCGCGGCGAGCTGATAGGTCGCCGTGGCTGCGTCGGCCGGCACGGTCACCTGCCACTGCAGCGTCTGCGCGCCGCCCGACGGCAACGACGGCACGACGACCGGATCGCTCGGCGCCACCGTCCAGCCGGCCGGTGCGTGCAGCGATGCCGAGACGTCGGTCGCGGGCCCGCCGGCGTCGTTGCGCACGGCCCCGGTGACGGTGATGACGTCGCCGCCACGCGCCGGGTTGGCGGCGTCGCTCGACAGGTGGTCCAGGCTGACCCGCGACGGAACGGCCGGGTCGCCCCAGGTCTGCGCGTTCCATCCAGGCGAGGAATTCATCGCGACCGGGACGCCGCCGCGCACAGTGCCGAGATCGGTCAGCCGCACCGACTCCAGCCCGTTGCCCGGGCCGCCGTCGCTGGTGACCGCGATCGCGAGCGTGTTCGAACCGTGCGGATCGAGAATCCCGTTAGGCACGACGAATGTATGTTGCGGCCCGACGTTGGCGATGTACTGCCCGACGTTCCACCCGTTGACGTAGATGAGCGCTCGGTAGTTCGCCGAAGATCGCGGGGTCGTCGGATCGCCGATCGTGATGCCCAATGACGCGTCGTCGGCCGCGGGGATGTTCAGGCCGAACGTCGTGCGATACCAGGACGTGCCGGCGGGGGCGCCGCTTGCCGGAACCGTGGCCGTGGTCCACGACGAGTCGGGGTAGCCGGGCAGGTGCCAGCCGTGCCGTTCGCCGTACAGCCCGCCGGCGTTCGTCACGCCGCGCGTGGTGTCGGCGATCGCCTCGCCACCGAGATTCCCCTGTATTTTCCAGGCAATCGTGGTCGGGACCGGGACCGACGAGGCGTCGCTCATGGTGACCGAGATGAGCCCTCGGCCTTCCTTCTGCGCGTCGTTGACCCCGCCGTCCTCGTTGTGGCCGTCGTTGCGCACCATCACCGACAGCACGTGGTCGCCGGTGCGCAGGGCCTCCGGGATCGTGAACTTGGCGGTTGCCGTGGTCGCGGGCGAGGCGACGGCATTCGGCACGACGTCCTGGCCGAGGTAGGTGCCGTCCAGCCAGGCTTGCAGCAGGCCCGCGCCCCCGCCGCCGTAGCGCAGCGACACCGTGCTGGCCGTGGACGAGCCGGTGTACCGGCCGCGGTACCAGGCATCGCCCTGGTGGAAGCCGTAGTCGTCAGCGGTCAGCACCGGCTGCCCGGCCGGCGGTTTGGTCGTGCTGTTCGTCGTGGTCTTGTCCGCGTTCGCCCAGGCGGAGTCGTCGAAACTCGGTGCCGCCTCCGGCGATTCCGGCGCCGAGCGCCACGTCGCATTGCCGAGGTCCGGCAGCGAGATCGGCACTGCACCGGCCAGCTTGGCGCCCGCGGCCCGGCTGCTGTCCGCCTGCGGCGCGGTCGCGACGGCGGCGCCGTTCCAGGTCACCGCTGTCACCTGCGGCGGCGCCCAGACCTGCAGGTCGCTCGCATCCTTCGTATCGCCGGTCAGGCGCAGCGTCGTGCCCGTGACGGCCGCCGTACGCACCAGTTCGGGCCCACGCTCGAGCACAGGTCCAGCCGGGGTGTCCTGCCGCCAGAACGTGCCGGCCGTGGTCTCGTCGGCAAGCAGCAGCGTCAGCTGCGGACGGTTGCCGCCGTTGATCTGCACCGTGGCGAGGCCGTTGTGCGTGTAGCTCAGCTTCAGGTCGCCGGTTGCGGCGTCGTACGTCGACGTGACATCGCCTGACAGCACCTGGACGTGCGGCTGGTCGTCATAGCGCAGCACGGTTTCGCCGTCCTCGCCGTTGCGGCCGTGGAGCAGAGCGATGTCCTTGCCCGCCTGGGTCATCTGCGTCATGAGCTCAGACGTGGAGTAGACGAGATGCTGCCCACCGAAGTCGTAGTCTGCGACGAGTGTCTTGGCGTCCTGGCCGTTGAGCCGCAGCGGCAGCGTGTAGTTGCCGTCGCTCGTGCTGATCGGGAACGTGAACGCGTCGTTCGTCGTGGCGCTCGACGGGTTGTGCACCGCCATATAGAAGTGCGTGCCCGTGTCGATGTTGACATCGTTGTAGACCTTGACCGCCGTGCTGGACGGCGTGACCGGATCGCCCTTGTCCAGCTTGGTGATCGGCGCGACGCTCTGCAGGAACAGCCCGATCTCCTTCATGGCAGTGGCCTTGTCCCTGATCTGGCGAGCCTCGTTGAAGGCCGCGCCGTAGTCGTAGGACGTGTAGACGACCGGGGCCGGGAGCCAGCCCCACGACGTGCCGCCGAAGGTCATGTAGACGTTCTGCAGGGCGATCCGGTTCGCGATGTTCGTCTCGTAGAACACCCGCTCGTAGCCGGGTCCTTCGCGGACGGCGGTGCAGCCGTACGTGCCCACGCTGCCCCAGTAGTCGAACCATCCGCCGCCGAACTCGGCCGCGAAACCGGGCGTGTTGGGTGATGCTGTCGCGCCGCCGGTGGCTCCGCCGGGACCCCACATGCCCCAGTCCGGAGCCGTCGACGGGCCGCCGACGGTGCCATCGGTGTGGCAGGTGCCGCCCGGGTAGCCGTCGAACGCGTACATGTCTGTCGGCCCGGCGACGGTGCCCGGCACGCCGGAGTTCTGCGGCACCCAGATGCCGTTGCGCCCCTTGTCGTTGTGGAAGATCGGCACGGTGATGCCGTCCGCACGCGCCTTGTCGTACATGTGCTGCATGTAGTTCTTCTGGGACGTCCCGGTGCTGGCCAGCTCGTTCTCGATCTCGTACAGGATTACCGGGCCGGTGCCGTTGGTCAGCTGATGGCGCTGCAGGATCGCGTTGATGTGCGTGTACCACTCGTCCATCGCTGCCAGGTAGTCCGGAGCGTCGCTACGCGCCCGGCCGGCCTGTGTGGTGAGCCAGCCGGGGAAGCCGCCGGCGCTCGTCTCGGCGTTGATGTACGGACCGGGCCGGGCGATCACGTAGATCCCGGTCTGCTGCGCGATGTCGAGCAGCTTGTCGACGTCGCGCACGCCGCTGAAGTCGTAAACCCCTGGCGCGGGCGAGTGATACGCCCAGTCGAAGTAGATCGAGACGCCGTTGTAGCCCTCGGCCTTCATCTTCTGCAGCACGTCGCGCCACAGGTCCGGGCTCGGCAGTCGCCAGTAGTGGAACTCGCCGGACCAGATGAACGTCCGCTTGCCGTCGATCACCAACGAGTACTTGTCGAACGTGACCGTGTGCGGTGTCGTATCGGCGGACGCCACCGCTCCGCTGACAGCGGTAGCGCTCGCGACGACGCAGGCGACCGCCGCCACGATCGCGGCCGCGCGGCGGCGGAACTTGCTGGCCATGCTGGTCCTCTCGCGTGCTAGCTACAGCTCACCCGGGCATCGGCCCAGTCGCCGTGGTCGTTGCCGTTGCCGTTGCCGCCGTCGCCGACGAGCAGGTCGAGCAACTGCGTGCCGGTGATGTCGACGTCGAGGGTGACCGACGCGGAGCTCCCGGTAAGGACCGGCGTGGTCTGCAGCGTCTTGCCATCGGAGATGACACTGAACGTCACCGAACCAGCCGAGCCCTGCTCGTCGTCGACGCCGACCACCGCGTGGAACTGAGTGCAGTGGCCGCCGAGGTAGACGCCCACGTCGCTGATCGCGTTGGTGCCGATGCCCTTCGCGTAGACGACGCCGTTCAGGGTGATCGGCTTGCCGTCGCCGGCCGCCTGCTCGCCGTTGCTGGTGTCGCGCTCGACCGGACCCCAGCCGTTCGTCGCGGAGAAGAACGGCAGGTCGCTGACGTAGTCGTTGCCCGGCGGTGGCGGCAGTGGGATCGCGCGGACGATCCGCTCGTCCCGGTTGCTGGCCGCGCTGGTGTGCTGGGTGTAGTTCACGACGGCGGTGAGCGCGGACGCCTGCGGCAACGTGCCGGACGGTGCCTGCACCTGCCACTGGAAGGTCGCGGACTCACCCGGATGCACCGCGCTCACCGACGCGGGATCGGACGGGCCGGCCGTCCAGCCGTCCGGCACCTGCAGGGACGCGGTGACGTTCGTGGCGTTCGCCGCGTCGGTCGGCACCGCGACGGTTGCCTTGGCGGTGAAGGTCTGACCGGCCTGCACCGCGTCGAGGACGTCGAGCGTGACGCGCGTGCCGGGCGGCGCCGGGATCGCGTACTTGTGCGGGTCGTAGCGCGGGCTGACGTTCTGCGCAACCTTCAACGAGGACGCGTAGCTGCCGTAGTTCGTCAGCGAGACGGTGCCCAGCCCGCCAGTGCTGCCGTCGAGGTTCCACACGGCGATCGCGACGCTGTTCGAGCCGTTCGGGTTCAGGATGCCGTTCGGAACCGGGAAGCTGTGCTGCGGGCCGCGGTAGTTGACGTAGTTGCCGACCATCCACCCGTTGACGAACAAGGTCGCGCGGTACCGACGGGACGGGTCGTCGCTGATCGTCAGGCCGAGCGAGGTGTCCTGTCCCTTCGGCAGGTCGAGCGGCACATCGGTGCGGTACCAGGACACGCCCGGCGTCGTGTCGTTCGTCGGCAGGTTGACCGTCGACCAGTCGGCGTCCGGATAGCCGGGCAGTGACCAGCCGGCCCGCTCGCCGTACAGCCCGCCGGTCGACAGCGGACCGCGCACCGGATCGATCTCGTCCTCGCCGCCGCGCACACCCTGCAGTCGCCAGGTGACGGACGTCAGTGGCGCGCCGAGTAGCGCAGCACTCGTCAGGCCGCGGGCTGTCTTGTTGCCGTTCGTCGAGTTGTAGTCCTCTTCGTGGCCCATGTTGACGGTGAGCACCGAGAGGACGTTGTCGCCGCTCGCCTTCAGCGCGCCGGCCGGGAACGTCAGGTCGGCAGTTCCGGTCGTCGAGGTGCCGACGAAGACACCGTTCAACCAAGCCGACACTGCCTGTGCGGTGCCGCCGGAGTCGGAGACGAGGTGCACGCCGGTCTCGTTGCCGGAGGCGTGGAACCGGCCGCGGTACCAGGTGTTGCCGGTGTGGAAGCCGTAGTCGTCGGCGTAGAGCACGGGCAGCGTGTTCGCACCGCTGACGCTGAACGTGCTCATCTTGTCGGCGACCGGCCAGCTCGAGTCGTCGAAGCCGGGCTGCGCCTCAGGGGACTCCTGCTGGTGCTTCCAGGTCGTCAGCGCGGGCAGCGTGACCGGCTTGGCCGTCGCGATGCTGCCGGCGAGGCTGCCGCTGTCGGTGACCGTCGTCGCTACCGCGGCGCCGTTCCAGGTGACGTGCTGCGCCGCGCTGAACACCTCGATCGACGGGTCGCCGCCGTTGTCGCCAGTGAGCGCGAGGGTGCCGCCGCCGTCCAGGCTCGTGGCAGTGCGCAGCAGGTGCGTGCCGCGGACGAGCACCGGTCCCGCCGCGGTGTCCTGCCGCCAGAACGTCTCGGCGGTCGCCTTGTCGGCGAGCAGTAGCAGCAGCGGACGGCTGCCGCCGCCGCTGATGCTCACCCGGATCAGCCCGCTGTGCTGGTAGTTCAGCCGCAGGTCACCGGTGTCCGGGTCCCAGGTCGTGGTGACGGCGCCGCCGGTCGCATGCACGGTCGGCTGCGTGGCGTAATTCAGCACCGTCTCGCCGTCGGTGCCGGAGTTGCCGTAGAGCACGGCGACGTCACGGTCGCCGATGGCTGCCTTGGTCATGATCTCAGACGTCGAGTACTGCAGCTGCGAATCGCCGAGCCGGTAGTTCGCGACGATGATGTGCGAGTCGCGGCCGTTGAGCGTGATCGCTGTACCGGGCTGCTGCGGCACGACCGGGTAGGTCGGGTTGCTGGCCTGGCCGGGGGGCGGCAGGTCGATCGCGTCGATCGACACGAAGTTGTCCGTCGAGCCGGAGGCGTGCGTGCCGTCGACGACGATCTTGAGGGTGTGCGGGCCGTCGGTGAGCCCGCTGTTGGAATAGAGGACGGCCTGGTTCTGGCTGCCCGAGCAGTCGACGGTGGCGACCTTGTTGCCGTCGAGGTAGACGTCCGCGAAGCCGTGGTTTCCCGTCTTCGAGCCGATCCAGCGGATCGCGGTGCCGCTGAATGGCACGGTCAGCGAGTCGCCGGCGTGGTTCGAGAATGACTCGGTGTTCTTGTAGTCGCCGCCGGTGTAGCTCTGGTTCGCGACGTGCGACCAACTGGTGCCGCTGTACTGCAGCGCGGGATCGGGATCGTCGTAGGTGTAGCTGATCTCGGGCGCCGGCACCGCGTTGAGGTCGATCGCGATGTGCGTGGTGTCGACCGATGTCGACGTCGAGCTCGAGTGCCGCAGCACGTGGAACTGCGTCTTCGTGTCCGGGTTCATCCGCGCGGTGTCGACGATGCTCACGTTGTCCGGCGGCGTGACGAGGATGCGATCGGTCTTCGTCAGGGGCGCGACCGACTGGGTGAGGTAGCCGATGAGCTTTTCCTCGTAGTACTTCGGGTCGAGCTGGCGGGTCTCGCGGATCGCCGCGCCGTAGTCGTAGGACGTGTAGTTCTCCGGCATGCCCAGCCAGCCCCAGTTGGTGCCGCCGTAGGTCATGTAGAAGCTCTGCGCCGTCGCGCCGACCGCGATGTTCTGCTTGTAGAAGACATTCGCGAACTGGTCGTTGATCAACTGCGCGCACTTGTCGTAACCCGGCCCACCCCACGGGTCGAACGCGCCGCCCTGGAACTCCGGGCTGTACAGCGGACGGCCCGTCGGGTGGTCGTAGCTGATGTCCGGGACGCCATTCCATCTGGTCGGGTTGGAGCAGTTGAAGCCCTGCGGGTATGAGTCCGGTCCGTCGACGTCGAGCATGCCGACGCCGGAGTTGAACGTGCCGTTGTTGTTGCCGGTGAGCGGGACCGTGATCCCGTCGGCGCGGGCCTTGTCCTCAAGGTGCTGCATGTAGGTGCGGCCCGCCGTGTTCCCGTTGTAGTACTCGTTCTCGACCTGGTAGGCGATGACCGAGCCGGTGCCGTTGGTCAGCTGGTGGCGGGCGAGTATGCGGTCGATCTGGGTCAGCCACTCGTCGGCGTAGTGCAGGAAGTTCGGGTCGGCGCTGCGGTTCTGCTCGTCCTTGGTGGTGAGCCAGCCGGGCAGCCCGCCGCTGTCGACCTCGGCGTTGATGTAGGGCGCCGGCCGGGCGATGACGTACAGCCCGGCCTGCTGCGCATAGTCGAGGAGCTTGTCGACGTCGCGGACGCCGGTGAAGTCGTACTGACCCGGCTTGGCGGAGTGGTAATCCCAGTCGAAGTAGAGGGACGTCGCGTTGAAGCCCGCCGCCTTCATCTTCTGGAAGATGTCCAACCACAGGTCCGGGCTGGGCAGCCGGAAGTAGTGGAACTCGCCGGACCATAGGTAGACCCGCTGTCCGTCGACCTTGAAGGAGTAGCCGTCGAAGGTGACGGTGTGCGCAGCGGCCGCGGCGGATGCGTCCGCCGAAGCCGCGGCCGCTGCCGCTGGGGGGGTGACCGCGAGAGCAAGCGCGGTGCCGACTACGGCGATCAACGCGGCGATTCGCCGCTGCCATCCATTGCGCGTGCGTCGGGGCAGTGCGGGGCGAGCCATCGTCGACCTCCGGGGGCGGGAGCGCGGGCTGGTGTTTAGTTTTGTTGAAAGCGAGACCCGTCGTTGGGTGATTGACGTGAGATGGACGCTAGCTGTCCGCTGGACCGCACGTCAACGCGCAGTTCCGAACAAATACCAGCAGCGGCTCTCCCCCGAGTCCGAGTTGTCATACCTTCGCGGGCGGCTCGCTCGTCGGCCGTATGACAACTCGGGACGGGCAGCGGCTTACGGTGCAAGGAACGCCGGCGGCGAACGGGCAACGCAACGACGCCGCGAACCTAGACTCGGGACGTGCCGCACGTGCTCGTCGTGGACGACGACCTGACCCTCGCCGGGGTCCTCGTCGGCTACCTCGAGCGCGCCGGACATCGCGCGGTACACGTCGCCGACGGGCGCAAAGCGCTCGAAGCGGTGGCCGCCGAGCCGCCCGACCTCGTGGTACTCGACGTCATGCTGCCCGAGATCGACGGCCTGGATGTCTGCCGGCAGGTTCGGGCCGGGCATCCCAACCTGCCGATTATCATGCTGACCGCGCTCGGCGAGGCCGAGGAGCGGATCGCCGGGCTCGAAGTCGGCGCGGACGACTACGTCACCAAGCCGTTCTCGCCGCGCGAGCTGATCCTGCGCATCGAGTCGGTGCTGCGCCGTTCGCGCGACGTGCCGGGCCCGCGCCGGGTGCTGAGCGCCGGGTCGGTCGCGCTCGACACCGCGGCTCGCGTTGCTACCCGAGACGGCGTCGAGTTGCCGCTGACGACCCGCGAATTCGACCTGCTCGCGTTCCTGATGGCCCACCCGGGCCGGGCGTTCAGCCGCGCCGAGCTCATGCAACACGTCTGGGGCTGGACGTTCGGCGACCAATCGACCGTGACCGTGCACGTGCGCCGGCTGCGGGAGAAGATCGAGGACGATCCCACGTCACCGGCACTGATCAAGACGGTCTGGGGTATCGGCTACCGCCTAGAGGCAGCATGACCCACACCCTGTCGATCGTCGCGATCGCCGCGGTGTGGGCCGCCGGCGGCGGTGCGCTGGCGTGGCTTGCCACGATCCCGTTGCACCGACGCTCGCTCCCCGGGCTGCTCGCCTCGGTGGTGCTGACCGGCGCCATCGCGTCCGTGGCCGCGCTGGTGGGCAGCGACCGGGCGATGTTCGTGTCGACGAACGACCTGCGCGTCGGCGTCATCGTGGCGATCGTGGCAGGGCTTGTCGCCGCGTGCACGGCGGCCCTCGCGGCGCAGCGGCTCTCCCGCGACAACCGAGCGGTGCGCGAGGCGGTCGCGGATATCGGTCAGGGCCGGCTGCCGCGCGACGACGGCCGCCGCCTCACCGCCGAACTCGGGCAACTTCGCACGGACCTCGCCGCCACCGCACGACGGCTCGCCGAGTCACGCGACCGCGAGCTGGCGCTCGAGTCGTCCCGGCGCGAACTCGTCGCCTGGGTCAGCCACGACTTGCGCACGCCACTGGCCGGGCTGCGGGCGATGTCCGAGGCGCTCGAGGACGGCGTCGCCGAGACACCCGAGCTGTACTACAAGCAGATCCACGCGTCGGTCGACCGGCTGGCCAGCATGGTCGACGACCTGTTCGAGCTGTCGCGCATCCAGGCCGGCGCCGTGACCGCCAAGCCCGAGCGGGTCAGCCTGGACGACCTGGTCTCCGACTGCATCGCGGCGCTCGATCCGCTCGCGCGGGCGCAGGGCGTCCGGTTGACCGGTCGCAGTGCCCGACCGGCCGACGTGCACGGCAACAGCGCCGAACTGAGTCGAGCGGTGACGAACCTGCTGGCCAACGCCGTCCGGCACACCGAGCCTGGCGGGACGGTCGACGTGCAACTCGCCGTGGTCGACGGCATCGCGCAGGTGAGCGTCCGCGACGAGTGCGGCGGCATCCCTGCGGCCGACGTCGACCGGGTCTTCGACGTCGGGTTCCGCGGCGAGCCGGCCCGATCGCCCGGGTCGCCGGCGTCCGGCGGGGCGGGCCTCGGGCTGGCGATCACCCGCGGCATCGTCGAAGCGCACGGCGGGACGGTCGATGTCGTGAACGTCGCGGGCGGATGCTGCTTCAGTGTTCGGCTGGCGCTCGGGTCGTGACGCTTTTGGCCGCCCGGGGGGCATAGGCCGTCCGAACGGCCAAAAGCGGGGCGCGGACGCCCGACGCCTAAGTCCCTAGTACCTCGATCGGTTGCCTAGTCCGGGGATCTGAGGTCGGCAGCGCCTGGATCTAAGGTGCACGCCCGATGTGGTGGCTGGGGCCTTACTCGGAAGCTTGTTCTATCAGGCCAACCGAGGAGGAAACACCATGAACACCAACCTGAGCGCCGCTATCGCCACCGAGCGTCACGAGCGTCTGATCAGCGACGCGAGCGAGTACCGGCGCAGCGCGTCCCGGCACACCCCGCGCCGACACCGCTTCGCCGCACTCGTGAAGGATCTCGCCGCGGCATCGCTGTGACGGGCCCGCAGGCGCTAGACGAGTTCAAAGCCGCCAGCTAGTCGAACGAACCGACGAGCTGGCGGCTTTGTGTTCGCCAAGGGCCGCGCGACGCCGCAGCCGGTGTGATCGCCGCGACCGCGTCGCCAGGACGGTCATTGCGTTGGGTTCATACTCGGCGTGTGGCTCGCAGGGTAACCAGCCGCCAGTTGGTCGGGCGGACCGATCAGCTGGCGGCCTTGCGTTCGGCGACGGACGCAGTCGCGGTGGGCGAGTCGCGAGTCATCCTGATCGCGGGTGATGCGGGCATCGGCAAGACGAGGCTGGTCACCGAGGCGGCCGAGCAGGCCCGGGCTGCCGGCTTCGTCGTCGCTGCTGGTGGTTGCGTTCAGCTCGGCGAGCTCTCCGTTGCGTACGCCCCGCTGGTCGAGGCGTTGCGGGACCTGCGAGGCCAGCTCGGCGAGGACGAGTTCGCGACGTTGAGCGGGCCGGGAGTCTACGACTCAGATCGTGCGGCGTCCGCCGACCAGCTCGCCGTCCTCGCCGCGATAGAGCAGCACGCGTCCCGGCGACGCGCGCGGCGATACCGTGCTGCCGACGGGCGGCTCGTCCGCCTCGGGCACTACGGCTCCGATCGACTGCTCGCCGGCCTCGATCGTGACAAGCACGCTCACTCCCAGGTTCTCGACGGTGGCCACCGTGCCGCTGACCGCGCCGCCCTCCGGACCGGACGAGACCGCCAGGTACTCCGGACGCACCCCGTTATGCCGGGTCAGCAAGCGCAGGCGACGGCCGGCGGAGCGGTCAGCGGGTCGACCTTGCCCGGTTGGAGTCCGGCGTGCGTCTCGAACGCGAACCCTTCCCGCACCCAGTACTCGTAGCCGCCGATCATCTCCTGGACGTGGTAGCCCAGCTTCGCGAACTCCAGCGCCGCACGGGTCGCGCCGTTGCAGCCCGGACCCCAGCAGTACGTGACGACCGGCACGTCGACCGGGATTTCGGCCAGCGCCCGATCGGCGATCTCGCGCGTGGGCAGGTGCCTGGCGCGCGGGACGCGTCCCTGCGCCCAGCTCTCGATGCCCCGCGAGTCGACGAGGACGAAGTTGTCGCCGGCTTCGAGGCGCGCGTGGATGTCGGAGACGTCGGTCTCGTAGCGGAGCTTGGCGGCGAAGTGCGCGGCGGTGTCGTTCATGTCGTCCACGCTATGAGCAGCCACCTCGCAGCGGCACGGACATTTCCCGGCACTTCTCAGTCGACACCGGGAATTCCACGGTAATTTGGCCACATGTCCGTGACACTCGACAGCACCGATTGGGCCATCCTCGCCGAGTTGCAGCGCAATGCCCGAGCCAGCGTCACCCAGCTCGCGCAGGTCGTCTCGATGTCGGCGAGCGCCGTGACCGAGCGGGTGCGCCGGCTCGAACAGGCCGGCGTCATTCGCGGCTACCGCGCCGAGCTCGATCTCGCCGCTGTCGGCTACGCGGTGCTCGCGTTCGTCCGGCTGAAGTACCCGCACGGCAACTACAAGCCGTTCCACGATCTCGCTGCCTCCCGCACGGAGATACTCGAGGCACACCACGTGACCGGCGATGACTGCTTCGTGCTCAAGGTGGCCGCTCACTCGATGGCGCACCTGGAAGAAGTCGTCGGCGCCATCGCGGGCCTCGGCGGCGTCAGCACGAGCGTCGTGTACTCAACCAGCTTGCCCGGCCGGGTGCTGACCGGGCCGGCCATCGAGCCCGACGGACGGCGATCGCCCCGTCAGGGCAGGTCGAAGGGCGGCGGCGCGGCCGCGTAGGTCGTGCCGCATTCGCAGTCGCCCTGCTCGGCGGGCAGCCGCTCGACGGTCGCGACCAGCAGCTCGCGTAGCCGCGGCAGGTTCGCCGCGAACTGTTCGAGCACCTCGCGGTGGGTAACGCCCTCGCCCGCCTCGACACCGGCGTCCAGGTCGGTGACCAGGGCGAGCGTGGTGTAACACAGCGCCAGTTCGCGCGCGAGTCCCGCCTCGGGCATCGCGGTCATGCCGATGATCGACCAGCCGTTGCGTTGGAACTCCAGGGACTCGGCACGCGTCGAGAACCGCGGACCGTTGATCACGACCAGCGCGCCACCGTCGACGAGCTCGGTGCCCGCGTCGCGCGCAGAGGCCCGCGCCGCCGCCCGTCCTCGTACGCAGTACGGGTCGGCGAACGTCGCGTGCACGACGCCCTTGCCGGCGTCGAACAGCGTGTGGTCGCGCCCGTGCGTCCGGTCGACGATCTGGTCGGGCAGAACGAGGGCGCCCGGACCCAGGTCGGCTCGCAGCGACCCGACCGCTGACAGCGAGACGACCTGTCGGACGCCCACCGATCGCAGCGCCCACATGTTCGCGCGGTACGGGACGACATGCGGGGCGTACCGATGATCGGTGCCGTGCCGCGGCAGGAAGGCGACGCGGCGCCCGCCCAGCCGACCGACCGTGACCGGCGCGCTCGGGTCGCCATAGGGCGTGGACGCCGCAATGGTCTCGGCGTCGTCGAGCAGCGAGTAGAAGCCGGAGCCGCCGATAACGCCGATATCGGCCGGACCGGACGCGCTGGGTGTGGCAGTCACTGATCGAACGCTAGCGGTTCGCCGGGCAGGTGCCCCGTGGCGGGCTGTTCGCCGGTTCCGCGCGATATACCGGGAGTATATGGGGGCAGTCAGCTTTTCAACTTGCGAGCCGGGAAAAGCCGTAGATCATGTGGGTTGAACCGGAGCACGGGACCCCCGACCTGCGCTCCGGTTCTTCATGCCCTCCGTGCCCGTCAGCCCGAACACAACCCTGACATTCTCCCTGCCGGACGTTCACACGGCCCGCGCATGATCGGCCGTACTGGACCTGCCGCACTGGTCCTCAGGACGACCACGGGAGAGATCATGTGGATGAAAGTCGCAACCGCCGGAAGCGTCGGCGCGATCATCGTCGGGGCCGGCGTCGGCGCCCTCGCGTTCAGCGGCTCGTCGAGCACGCCGCCCGCGGACGTCACGCCGTCCGCCGCGTCCGCGGACACGCTGCTCAACGCGGCCGGGCCGGACGCCGGCCAGGGCCTGCCCCGGCGCGAACGGATCAGGCTGCGCCACTTCGAGCACGGCGAGTGGGTCACGCGTAAGGATTCGAAGGACGTCACGCACGACGCGATCAAGGGCAAGGTCTCCGCGGTCGACGCCACGTCGATCCAGGTGAAGGCCAGCGACGGGTTCAGCCTGACGTTCGCCGTCGGCGCCGACACCAAGGTGGTGCTGCGCGAGGACGGCAAGGGCTCGGCCAAGAAGGGCGCGATCGCCGACGTGAAGACCGGCGACATCGTGCTCGTGGCCGGCGTCAAGACCGCGTCGGCCCTCGACGCCAAGCACGTCGTGGACGCCGGAACGAGGTGAGCCGCCGCCCCGATACTAGGAAGCCCTAGCATCTAGGCATGCAGCGCAGGCACTACGAACCGGAGCACGAGGCGTTCGCGGACGCAGCCCGCAGCTTCCTCGACAAGGAGGTCGTCCCGCACTACCTCGACTGGGAGCGCGACGGGATCACGCCCCGCGACGTCTTCGCGGCGGCCGGGCGGGGCGGCTTCCTGGGCATGGCGATCCCGGAGGAGTACGGCGGCGGCGGAACAGACGACTTCCGGTTCAACCAGGCATTCGGCGAGCAGGTGTCCTACGCGGGCGTGACGGGCACGGGGCTCGGGCTGACGCTGCACAACGACATCTGCCTGCCGTACTTCCTCGCCTACTGCTCGGACGAGCAGAAGCAGCGCTGGCTGCCGGGCATCGCGTCCGGCGAGCTGATCACCGCGATCGCGATGAGTGAGCCGGGCGCCGGATCCGACCTGGCCGGCATCCGCACTTCCGCCGTGCGAGACGGCGACCACTACGTCGTCAACGGCGCCAAGACGTTCATCACTAACGGCATCAACGCAGATCTGGTGATCACGGCCGTCCGCACGTCCGCGGAGCGGCATCGCGGGCTCACTCTCCTCGTGCTCGAACGCGGCATGGAGGGGCTCGAGCGCGGCCGCAACCTGGCCAAGATCGGCCTGCACTCGCAGGACACCGCCGAGCTGTCGTTCACCGACGTACGGGTGCCGGTCGCGAACCGGCTCGGCGACGAGGGCGCGGGCTTCGCGCAACTCGTGACCAATTTGCCGCAGGAGCGGATCTCGATCGCCATCGCCGGCCTGTCGGCCGCGCACACCGCGTTCGACCATACGGTGGCGTACGTCCGCGAGCGCAAGGCGTTCGGCAGCTCGATCGGGTCATTGCAGAACACCAAGTTCGTGCTTGCCGAGATCGCGACCGAGATCGACGTCGCGCAGGCATTCGTCGACGCATGCGTCCGGGCGCTCGGCGACGGCGAGCTGACCGCCGACGACGCAGCCAAGGCCAAGTGGTGGTGCACGGAGCTGCAAGGCCGCGTGGTGGACCGCTGCGTGCAACTGCACGGCGGCTACGGCTACATGCTCGAGTACCCGATCGCACGCGCGTACGCCGACGCTCGGGTCACCCGGATCTACGGCGGCGCCACCGAGATCATGAAAGAGATCATCGGCCGCTCGCTCAAGCTTTGATGCGCTTCGTCCTGGCGTCGGCGTCACCCGCGCGGCTGGCAACGCTGCGCGCTGCCGGAATCGACCCCGAGGTCGTCGTCAGCGGCGTGGACGAGTCCGTTGTTGCCGCGCGGGACACGGCGTCGCTCGTCGAGCAACTGGCTGCCGCGAAGGCGCAGTCGGTCAGCGCGGGCGTGCGCGACGACGCGCTCGTGCTCGGCTGTGACTCGATGCTCGACCTGGACGGCGCGACGGTGGGCAAGCCGTCCTCGCCCGCCGACGCGATCGCGTTCTGGCAGCGGATGCGGGGACGCGCCGGCGTGCTCTACACCGGCCACGCACTGATCGCGGTGTCGGGCGGCGTGCCCGGGACGCCGGCCCTCGCCGTCGCCGCGACGACGGTGCACTTCGCCGAGATCGCCGACGACGAACTGGCCGCGTACATCGACAGCGGCGAGCCGCTCGCGGTGGCCGGGGCATTCACCATCGACGGGCTAGGTGGCTGGTTCGTCGACTCGATCGGCGGGGATCACCACAACGTCGTCGGGCTGTCGCTGCCCGCACTGCGGCGTATGTTGCACAAGCTCGGGCTGTCGCTCACCGATCTCGGGTGGCCCGCGGCGAAGTGATCGCCGCGATGCGACCGCGACGCCAACGCTCGTATCGATCGTCCTGTGCAGGACGCTCTTTCAGGGCGGCCATCACCGCGGCCAGCTCGTCCGCGGTGGCGTTGCCGCGGACCTCGATGTCGTTCACGTCGGCGGGACGCCGTGGCGCTTGCTCGCCAGGTGCCGCGACTTGCCGACCAGCGCCCGGTAGCGCTGCACCAGCTCGTCCCGCAACTCGGTCGGGCTGATCACCGCGTCGATCACGAGATCGGACGCGAGACGCATGAGGTCGACGTCCTCCTCGTATTCGGCACGCATCGCGGCGACGAACGCGTCGCGCTCAGTCGGGTCGGCGATCGCCTCGATCTTGTTGGCGTAGACGGCGTTCACGGCCGCCTCGGGTCCCATGACGGCGATCTTCGCGGTGGGCAGGGCTATGCACGCGTCGGGCATCAGCCCCGGCCCGGCCATCGCGTACAGCCCGGCGCCATAAGCCTTTCGCGCGATGACGGAGATCTGCGGCACGGTGGCCTCGGCGACGGCGGTGACCATCTTCGCGCCGTGCCGGATGATGCCCTGCCGCTCGACGTCGCTGCCGATCATGAAGCCCGGCACGTCCGCGACATAGAGCAGCGGCACGTTGAATGCGTCGCACAGCCAGATGAAGCGGGCCGCCTTGTCCGACGAATCGACGAACAGCACGCCGCCGCGCACAGCGCTGTTGCTGGCGACCACGCCGACCGGCCGGCCGTCAATGCGTCCGAAGCCGGTGATCAGCTCGGCGGCGAAGAGCGGCTTGACCTCGAAGAACGAGTCGGCGTCGACCAGGCCGTCGATCATGTCGTGCATGTCGAACGGGACGTGCTCCTCAGCCGGCACCGCGTCATCGCCAAGGACCACAGCTGGAGCCTCGGCGCGCGCGTCCGGCGGCTGCTCGCGCCAGCAGGTCGGCAGGTAGGAGAAGAACAGCTTCGCCTGCTCGATCGCGTCCTCGTCGTCGACCGCGAGGTTGTCGCCGCATCCGGAGATCGTCGCGTGCATGCGTGCTCCGCCCATGTCCTCCAGGCTGACCTTCTCCCCCACCACCATCTCGGCCATGCGCGGCGAGCCGAGATACATCGACGCATTGCCCTCGACCATGATGATCACGTCGCAGAAGCTGGGGATATAGGCCCCGCCCGCCGCGGACGGCCCGAACAGGCAGCAGATCTGCGGCACCTTGCCCGATAGGGCGACCTGGTTGTGGAAGATCCGCCCGGCGCCGCGGCGTCCCGGGAAGAGTGCGACCTGATCGGTGATCCGCGCCCCCGCCGAGTCGATCAGCCAGAAGATCGGCAACTCCTCGGTCAGCGCCCGCTCGGTAACGCGGATGATCTTCTCCACGGTTCGCGCGCCCCACGAACCGGCCTTGACGGTCGGATCGTTGGCGACGACCAGCACGGGGCGTCCGTCGACGAGCCCTTGCCCCGTGACGACTCCGTCGGCGGGCAGGCCAGCCGCCCGGGCGTTCGCCAGCTGACCGTCCTCGACGAACGTGCCGTCGTCGAGCAGCAGCGCGATGCGTTCGCGCACATACAGCTTGTGCTGGGCAGCCAACTTGGCCGCGGCCCTCTCCGGCGGGGCCAGCGTGGCCTCCCGCGCCGCGGCAACCTCCTTTGCGCTCACGGTTTTGGCCGCCCAGCGTCATAGAGACACCTGGGCGGCCAAAAGCGTCGCGCCGTCATGTGACCGGCAGGCCGAGGCCGCGGGCGATGACCATGCGCTGCACCTCCGACGTGCCCTCGCCGATCTCCAGAACCTTGGCGTCACGATAGAAGCGGGCGACCGGGAACTCCTCCATGAAGCCGTTCCCGCCGAAGACCTGCGTGGCGGTACGCGTCGCTGCCACGGCGGCCTCGGACGAGTACAGCTTGGCGCGGGCCGCGGCCTGCTTGACCTCGGCGGACGGCCGGCCGGCATCGCGCAGCCACGCCGCCTTGTAGGTCAGCAGCCGCGCCGCCTCGACGGCCACCGCGACGTCGCTGATCGCGAACGCGACGGCCTGCCGCGAGCCGATCGGCTCGCCGAACGTCTGCCGCTCGTTGGCATAGCGCACCGACTCGTCCAGGCAGGCCTGGGCCAGGCCGACGGCCAGCGCCGAGATCGCGATGCGACCACCGTCGAGCGTGTCGAGGAACTGCCGGAAGCCCGCGCCACGCTCGCCGAGCAGGTTCGCCTCGGGGACGCGGCAGTTGTCGAACGTGAGCCCGTGCGTGTCGGAGCTGCGCCAGCCGAGCTTGTCGTACGGCGGCTCGACGATCAGCCCAGGCGTGCCGGACGGCACGATGATCGTCGAGATCTCACCGGGACCGGTCAGCGCGGTCACCGTGATCAGCGAGGTGATCGGCGTCCCGGAGTTGGTGATGAACGCCTTGGCCCCGTTGATCACCCACTCGCCGTCGACGAGCTCAGCGCGGGTCTTGGTGGCTCCGGCGTCCGAACCCGCGTCGGGCTCGGTGAGCCCGAACGCCGCCAGCGCGCGCCCGGCCGCGAGATCGGGCAGCCACTGCTGCTTCTGCGCCTCGGTGCCGAACGTCAGGATCGGGTATGTGCCCAGCCCGATGCCTGCTTCGAGCGTGATGCCGATCGACTGGTCGACCCGGCCGAGCTCCTCGATCGCGATGCACGCGGACGTGAAGTCCCCGGCCGTTCCGCCGTACTGCTCGGGCACGCCGAGCCCGAACACCCCAAGCTCGCCGAGCTTGGGGATGAGGTGGACGGGGAAGTGGTGGTCGCGGTCCCACTGCGCGATGTGCGGTGCGACCTCGCGTTCGGCGAAGTCGCGCATCACCTTGCGGAACATCTCGTGGTCGCCGGACAGCTCAAACATCGCTCGGGGCTCCTCTGTGTCGACCGCCTTGACGTTAACGTCAACGTAAAGCACGATAGCTCAGTGACCGCAACGAGGGAAGCCCGGACCTGGACCGTCGGGGAGCTGGCGGGCGACCTTGGCGTCACGACACGAACGCTGCGCTTCTACGAGGCGGAGGGTCTCATCACGCCGCAGCGGCAAGGGGCGAACCGGGTGTACGACGCCCGTGACCGCACGAGGCTCAAGCTGATCCTGCGGGGCAGGCGCTTCGGCATGACCCTTGCCGAGATCCGCGAGATCGTCGACATGTATGACGGCGCGGCGTCCAGCGAGCGGCGCCAGCTGGAGAAGCTCCTGGACCGGCTGGCCGAGATCGAGGCCGACCTGCGCGCCCGGCAGGCAGATCTGCGTCGCACCCTCGGCGAGGTGGGTGACGTGGCCAAGCAATGTCGCGCCCGTCTCGCCGAGCTCGGCTGAGGACCGGACCCGCAGTGCGGTCCGAGTAATGTCGCTCGACGGCGAGGTCGGGGGCAGAACCGGAGGCTCGAACGTGCAGAAAGTGCTCATCGCCAACCGTGGCGAGATCGCGGTGCGCGTCGCGCGTGCGTGCCGCGACGCGGGCTACACGTCCGTGGCGGTGTACGCCGAGCCGGACCGCGACGCGCTGCACGTCCGGATGGCTGACGAGGCATACGCGCTCGGCGGCACGACGCCGGGCGATTCGTACCTGCGGATCGAGAAGGTCATCGACGTGGCCCGGCGATCCGGTGCCGACGCCGTGCACCCCGGATACGGCTTCCTGTCCGAGAACGCCGACTTCGCGCAGGCCGTGCTCGACGCCGGCCTGGTCTGGATAGGCCCGTCGCCGCAGTCGATTCGCGACCTCGGCGACAAGGTAACCGCGCGGCACATCGCGATGCGTGTCGGCGCCCCGTTGGTGCCCGGCACGCCCGATCCGGTGACCGGCCCGGACGAGGTCGTCGCGTTCGCCGAGCAGCACGGGCTGCCGGTAGCGATCAAGGCCGCCTTCGGCGGCGGCGGGCGCGGGCTCAAGGTGGCGCGTGCCCTGGACGAGATCCCCGAACTGTTCGCGAGCGCCGTGCGGGAGGCGCACACCTCGTTCGGACGCGGCGAGTGCTTCGTCGAGCGGTATCTCGACAAGCCGCGCCACGTCGAGGCGCAGGTGCTCGCCGACACGCACGGCAACGTCGTGGTCGTCGGCACCCGCGACTGCTCGTTGCAGCGCCGGCACCAGAAGCTGGTCGAGGAGGCGCCCGCGCCGTTCCTGACCGATGCCCAGCGCGCGCAGATCCACCAGAGCGCAAAGGCGATTTGCCGCGAGGCCGGCTACCACGGCGCCGGCACGGTCGAGTACCTCGTCGGCGCGGACGGCACGGTGTCGTTCCTCGAGGTCAACACCCGGCTGCAGGTCGAGCACCCGGTGTCCGAGGCGACGACCGGACTCGACCTGGTCCGCGAGCAGTTCCGCATCGCGTCCGGCGAGAAGCTGCGGTACACCGAGGACCCCACCCCGCATGGGCACGCATTCGAGTTCCGGATCAACGGCGAGGATCCCGGACGCGGCTTCCTGCCCGCCCCAGGCGTCGTCACCCGCTACGTCGAGCCGGGCGGGCCGGGTGTGCGGGTCGACTCCGGCATCGAACCGGATTCGGTGATCGGCGGGGCGTTCGACTCGCTGCTCGCCAAGCTCATCGTGTGGGGAGAATCCCGCGACGAGGCGCTGGCGCGGTCGCGGCGCGCGCTCTCCGAGTTCGTCGTCGACGGCATGGCGACCGCGCTGCCGTTCCATCGTGCCGTCGTCGACGATCCCGCATTCACGGCGCATCCGTTCCGGGTGCACACCCGCTGGATCGAGACCGAGTTCGTCAACGAGATCGCGCCTTTCGCCGGGGCTGCGACGGCTGCCGAGGATGCCGGCGACCGCGAGACCGTAGTCGTCGAGGTTGCGGGCAAGCGGCTCGAGGTGTCGCTGCCAGCCGGGTTCGGCACAGGCGGTGGCGGGGGCGGCGCCAAGAAGACCGCGCCGAAGCGATCAGCCGGCCGGAAGTCGGGCGCCGACGCGTCCGGGGACTCGCTCACCGCGCCGATGCAGGGCACCATCGTCAAGATCGCGGTCAGCGACGGCGACGCGGTGGTGGCCGGCGACCTCGTCGTCGTCCTGGAAGCCATGAAGATGGAGCAGCCGCTCAACGCGCACAAGGCCGGCACGATCACCGGCCTGGTGGCCGAAGTGGGCGCCGTGCTCTCCTCCGGCGCGGTGATCTGCGAGATCAAGGCTTGAACGGGCTCGTCCCCGACGGTCCGCCGCTGTCCGAGTCGTACAACCTGCTCCTGCCGATGCGCCGGGGCGCGGACCGGTACGTGCTGAAGCTCCACGCGGAGCGCGACGAGTATCGCTACGAGGCGGCGGCCTTGCGCGCGTGGTCAGGCGTGCCGGTCGCTGTCCGTGTTGCCGAAGACGACGGGCACTCGCTGCTGCTCGAACGCGCCGACGGCGTCTCGCTGGAGTCGACGTGGGACGCCACCCGCGACGACGCCGACACGTACGCGCTCGCCGGCGTCATGCGTGAGCTACGCCTGCCGTTCCCCGAGGCCGGCCTGCCGCATGTCCGCGACTGGCTGGCTGCGCTGCGCGTACCGCGGCCGGGCCTGCCGACCGAGCGCGCGCGGGCGATGGCCGACGACCTGCTCGCGTCCGCCGATGCGGATGTGCTGCTGCACGGCGACCTGCACCACGGCAACGTGCTCCGCGAGGCATCCGGGCGGCTCACGGTCATCGACCCGAAGGGCGTGCTCGGCGATCCGGCGTTCGAGGTCGGCGCGATGCTGCGCAACCCGATGACCCGGTTCCTGGACGCGCCGGATCCGGCGGCGCTCATCCGGCGCCGGCTGGACATCTGCGCGGACGTGCTGGAGGCCGACCGCGACCGGTTGCGCGCCTGGGGCTGCGTCGTCCAAGTGCTGTGCGCTGTGTGGGCAGGCGACGATGCCGACATGGCCGGCTACTGCCTGCGCTGCGCCGAGCTGATCAGTCGAAGCTGACCGCGCTGCGCGCCGTCTCGTCGACGTGCAGGGTGAAGACGTCCGGGCGCGCGTAGTGGCCGACGACGTCCAGGTCGTAACGGGCGCCGGCCAGCTCCGCGGTGTCGATCTGCGCGCACACGAGTCCCTCGCCGCCGATGCGCGGACCGGCGAGCACGTCGCCGAGCGGTCCGACGATGACGCTGCCGCCGGCGATCAGCGGCCGGTCGGCGTCCCAGCCCTCGACCTCGACGCCGAGTTCTCGCGGCGAGGGCTGCACCTGGCAAGCGCTGACGACGAAGCACCGGCCCTCCTGCGCGATGTGCCGCATCGACGACTGCCAGACGTCGCGCTCGTCGACGGTGGGCGCGCACCAGATCTGGACGCCCTTGGCGTACATCGCGGCCCGCAGCAACGGCATGTTGTTCTCCCAGCAGATCGCCGCGCCGGCCCGGCCCGCCGCCGTGTCGACGACCGGCAGCGTCGAGCCGTCGCCGAGACCTCAGATCAGCCGCTCACTGCCGGTGGGCATGAGCTTGCGGTGCTTGGCGACCAGACCTCGGTGCGGATCGAAGAACAGCGCCGTGCAGTACAGGGTTGATCCGCCGCGTTCGACGACCCCGACCACCAGGCTGGCGCCAGTACGCTGAGACAGCCCGGCGAGCGCGTCCACCTCTGCGCCAGGAATGTCGACGGCGCCTGCGAAGTACCGTTCGAACGCCGCGCGGCCCTCGGGCAGCCGGTAGCCCACCCGCGTACCGAATATCTCGCCTTTGGGGTACCCGCCGAGCAGGGCCTCCGGCAGCACGACGAGATCGGCGTGCGCGGCGACGATCTCGTCCTGGTAGGCAAGGACGTTCTCGACGGTCGCCGCCGTGCCGGCGGGCGATGATCCGATTTGCAGTGCGGCGACGACGGACATGTTTGGCCAGCGTCCTTCCCTCGGGGACGTCCATTCTCGTGCGTCGCGTAGCACGATGTGCCTATGGGGACGAAGCGCCCGCCGCCCTGGCGCTGGCTGCTCTACGCCGTCGGCTTCGGCCTGCCCGAACGCTACGACGACTGGGTGTTCCACGACCTCAACGACCGGGGCTGGCGGCGTCGCGAGGTCGCGCGGATCATGCTGCTGCCCATCCCCTTCATCGTGGGCGCGATGTTCCTGCCCGGTGACCTCGGGCTGCGGCTGATGACGGCGTCCTTCCTGGTGATCGGTCCGCTGTTCGTCGGCGCCGCCTATTCGAGCGAGTTCCGCGCGTACCGGTTGCGCCAGCACGGGCTGCTGCCGCCGTCCGGTCCCGATCCCGACTGACCGGCCGCCGGGCCGCTAGCTACTTCGACCTGAAAAACCTTGCGTCGGCGTGAGTGATCTGGGCCGATGCTCGGTCGGCTGCTATCGGCTCCGGGTGAGGTTGGCGCGGCTGTGCCTGGTCTGGCTGTTCATGCTGCCAGTGTCCCGATCTTGACCAGGTTGTGGGCGAAGACGCCGTGTCCGCACCAGGTTCGGGCGCCCTGGATGGTGGTGAGTTCGGTGCGGTTCCAGCCGTAGCTGCGTTTGATGTGGTTGATCCGTCCTTCTGCCCCGGTCCGCCATTTGACCTTGTCGCGGAAGGCTCGGCGGTGCTCGAACTCGCGGCGGGCCGGGGTGGGTTTGTTCTTGCGGGGGATGGCGACGGCGCGCACGCCGAGGGCATGCAGGTCGCGTTCGACGCTGGCTTCGCCGTAGCCGCGGTCGGCGGTGACCGCGCGCGGTGCGCGCCCGGTGCGGCGGGTGATCCGGGCGATCGCCGGGGCGAGTTGGGGTGCGTCGGGCGGGGCGCCGATCTCGACAGTGTGGTCGAGGATGACTCCGTCGGCGTTGTCGACGAGTTGGGCCTTGTAGCCGAACTCGACCGGCTTGCCGAGGCGGCCTTTGCGGATCGGGCGGGCATCGGGGTCGTGCAGGCTGACCAGGCGGGTCGCTCCGTCGGGCACCTCGCCGCCCAACCGGATCCGGGTCTGCTCGACTGCCCGTGCGGTGCGTTGCAGGGTCGTGTTCAACTCGCCGAGTGCGCGATGCAGCCGACCTTTCTGCTGACCAGTGGCGCGGCGCAAGGCTCGTTTGGCGTTGCGCACGATCGCATCCGCGTCGCGTATCGCCGCCTCGGCCAGGCCTGCTAGCTCCCCGGTGATGCGCCGCACCGTGGCTTGCGTCTCGTCGCGCTGTTGTGCGCCGCGCAGCCGCAGCTTGCTCGCGATCGAGCGTGCCCGCCGTCCCGCGGCCCGGCGCCGGTCTTGTGAGCGGGTCCGCGTCGCCCCGCCCGCGGCCTTGACCCGGCTGGTGGTGCGAGCGATCTTGCCGATCGCTTTGGCCAGTAGACCGGAGTCGGTCGGATAGGCGACATCGGCCTCGACGACGGTGGTGTCGGCGCGGACCTTGTCGGTGCGCAGCAGCTTGGCTGTCGCGGCCTTGGCCAGCAGCGCCTCGTTCAACGCTGTGACCGCAGTGTCCCCGCACCGTGTGGTGATCTTCATCAGTGTCGTCGGGTGCGGCACCCGCGTGCCGAACGGGATCCGGGCGAACCGCTGCCAGGAGATCGAATCCGCCACCTCCCGACACAGCGCCTCGTAGCCCAGCCGGTAGCGGAACTTCAGAAACATCAACCGCACGTAGGTCTCCATCGGAATCGACGGCCGACCGATCCGCGCATCGAAGTACGCCGCGAATGGCGCGTAGAACACCGCGTCATCCAGCAGCGCATCCACCCGCGAAAGTTCCGCCGGCAACACCAGCAACTCCGCCGGCAGGATCAACTCCCACAACGTCGCCTGGTCGTTTACCGTTCTGAACACGATGGCCTCGATCCCTTCAGCCCAAGGGTTCGAGGCCATCCTCTCGACCAGCAGCCCCCATCTCAGGGACCGCCACGCGCCGACTTTTTCAGGTCGAAGTAGCTACCCGTCTCACGGGTACGGAGACTGTCGTCGCGATGACGGGTGCTCACCCGGCGAGGAGGTCGGGTTCCTCGCCGATCTCGGCCGGCCGGCCTGGTCGCGCGGCTGGATGTGGGCGGCGTCGGGAGGCGGTGACCAGACGTTCGAAGGCGCCCCGCTGCGGCGCGGGGTCGAACCAGGACACCCCGCGACCGCAGACTGACCGGGCGGGGGGAAACCCGATGTGGCAAGCATCCGCGGCCCGGATCCGCAGTGTCAGCGACTGTCCGGATACTGCAGCGGCGGAAATACTGGCCGTCCTCCTGTCACTACAGGCATGTTTGGCGCCTAGCAACACCCGCTCGACGACGGCGCCGATGACCACCGTCCATAGTGGACAGTCTCCGGCGCCGTGCATCGACCAACTCGGCACCCCACGCGCCGGCGGACAACCTCGCCCCTTCCCTCCCCGCTACCGGACCGGCTCGGAGCCAGCTCCGCGCTTGACCGGCTGCTTCGCTCGTGGTCCCGCGACGGCCCATGCCGCAGGAGCGATGGCCGGCCAGAGTCCGATGATGAGCACCATCGACGTGGCGTAGCCGAACGGCTTAATGCCGACATCGTCCGCCACAATGCCTGTGAAGATCATCAACAACCACGCACCGACGAAGAACATGACCCCGGCGGCGGGCGGCCGGAAGAATGCGCCCATCTCCCACCTCCACCGCGAGCA